>Ga0098066_1000082_pt1 | contig 35791 bp, 32 predicted proteins | sample 25BtaG_FD_76332 | JGI IMG/M metagenome (GOLD analysis project Ga0098066, IMG submission 76332) | Marine viral communities from Cariaco Basin, Caribbean Sea - 25B_WHOI_OMZ_CsCl | ecosystem: Environmental > Aquatic > Marine > Oceanic | place: Caribbean Sea: Cariaco Basin | collected 2014-11-08
GCCAAGGTCCGGCTGATGATCGACTTCCTGGTTGAGCAGTTTGTGGGTTCACCCGCCGGATAAAAAAATACCCCGGTACCAGCGGCACCGGGGCGAGGCCTTGAACCGGGAGATGGTCCAGGTCAAGGAGGCAACTTCAGCAAGTCACCGAAGGGTTCTTTTGTTGATTGTCAGCCGTTATCGCGTTTCCAGTCCCGCTTGATCTTCTTGGCCAGGGACCACTTGTGGACCTCGGTGGGGCCGTCGTATACGCGGAAGGCGCGGATTTCACGGAATACCTGTTCCACGATGGTGTGCTCGGTCAGGCCGTTGCCGCCCATTACCTGGACGCAGCGGTCGGCAATGCGCATCAGGGCTTCACTGACGGCGACCTTGGCCATGGAACTTTCGGTGCCGCCTTGTTCGCCCCGGTCCAGCACGCTGGCGCACCAGTCGATCATCAGCTGGCATTGCTGCAGGTCGATCTTGTTCTCAGCCAGCATGAAGCCGACACCTTCGTGGTCAATCAGCTGCTTGCCGAAGGCCATGCGACGGTTAACGTAGTCGGTGGCAATCTCGTTGGCGCGGATACAGGCACCCAGCCAGCGCATGCAGTGTGACAGGCGGGCCGGTGCCAGGCGTACCTGGGCGTAGCGGAAGCCGTCGCCGGCTGCGCCGAGCATCTGTTCTTCCGGCACCCGCAGGTTCTTGATAGTCAGTGTGGCATGGCCCCCAGGCATGGAGCTGTCCATGGTATTGGGCACGTTATCGATCTGGATCGCCGGGTTTGGCAGGTCCACCAGGAACATGCTGGCCCCTTCCGGCGCCTTGGCCATGATGATGCCGACACCCGCGCCCTGGGCACCGGTAATAAACGCCTTGCGACCGTTGATGACCCACTCGTCGCCGTCTTTGTGGCACTCGGTCATCATCATGGACGGGTCAGACCCCGCACCACCTTCCTGGGACGGCTCGGTCATGAAGAACGCGGAGCGCTTCTCGCCAGCCACGATGGGTTTCAGGAAGCGTTCCTTGATCAGGTCGCTGCCCATCTTGCCCAGCAGGAACATGTTGCCTTCGTCTGGTGCGGCCGTGTTACAGGCCAGCGGGCCAAGGGGAGAGAGACCGCTGCGGATCAGCACCATGGCGGTGCCACGCTGGCTCAGGTGACCGCCTTCCGGGAAGATGTGGGGTGTCAGTACGCCGGCCTCCCGGGCCTTGGCGCGCATTTCCTGGGTCAGCTCATCGGTAGGGCAGTCGTGGTGGTCCCGCCGCGGGTCGCTTTCATAGGGAATGACCACATCGCGAACAAACCGTTCGACTTTCTCGGCGATTTCTTCCGCCCGAGCCCGGTCCGGAAAGCTGTCGTCTGTTATCGGGTCCATGGTGGTGTTTGTCATTGTTATCTCCGGCAAAGGTCTTGCAGGCAGTTCGCTCCGTTGAAGGGAGGCGATGCCGATCAGTCTGGTATAGGTCTCATTGTGGCTTCGTGGGCCATAACTGCCATCGTCGTTATGGACGAAATAGTGCGAGCGCTCTATAGATTAAAGCGAGGTGATTGGCCAGACAAGGACTTTTATTAAGGAGGTGGATAAGGGTTGGAGTGCGGATTGACCTGGAGTGGAAACGGCGGGTGGTTCCGCAGGGCCTGGTGGCAAAGCAAGGGCTCTTGAGCTTTACTGTGTTTGTCGTCCACATCGCTTCGCAGGAGGTTTGCGATGAACAGAATTGTGCGATTTGTCGCCGTTTCCATGATGCTCGTTGCACCGGTTGCCCTGGCTCAGGGGCAGGGCAGTCAGGGGCGGCCCGCGGGCACCATGATGTCCCAGGAACAGATGCAGCAAATGCAGCAAAATATGTCCCGTATGCAGGAGATGAACCAGAGAATGCGGGGCGATACCGGTCAACAGCGCGAGCAGCGGAATGAGTTGATGCAGCAGCATATGGAGCAGATGCAGCAGCACATGCAGATGATGCGGGGCATGTCCGGGCCGCAGGGAATGATGAATAACCAGGGTATGGGAAATCGCCAACAGGGCGGTAACAGCCCGGGCATGCGGAATAACCAGGGCATGTCCCCAGGTCAGGGCGGCCCGGGACAAGCCGGCTCCGGGATGAACACTGATGAACGCGTTCAGCTCATGGAGCAGCGCATGGACCAGATGCAGCTGATGATGGAACAGATGCTGGAGCACCAGCGTCAACTTCAGCGTGACTTGCGGTAACGTTTAACCCAAGTAGATTGTCGTAATGGTCGGGGCCTGCCGGCCCCGGCCATTCCGAAACCTGGCTTCGGGTTATTGTTGGGGGGACTCAGGAACTTTCTGCTGCGACGTATCCTTTGAACTGCTCCCGTAGCTTCGTTTTGAGCAGTTTGCCGGTGGCGGTGTGGGGTAGCTCGTCGACGAACGCGATGTCATCCGGCAGCCACCACTTGGCGACCCGTTCACCAAGGAATTGCATCAGGTCGTCGGAGGTAACCGTGGCGCCTTCTTTTGCAACCACGATCAGCAACGGCCGCTCCTGCCAGGTCGGGTGGTGGATGCCGATGACAGCGGCTTCGGCCACGTCAGGATGTGATACCGCCTGGTTCTCAAGCTCCATGGTGGAGATCCACTCGCCGCCAGACTTGATGACGTCCTTGGAACGGTCAACCAGTTGCAGGTAGCCATTGCTGTCGATGGTTGCGATATCGCCGGTCGGGAAGTATCCATCGGCGTCGAGTTGGTCACTGTTGTCTTTCTTGAAATAGCCTGCGGCAATCCATGGGCCCCGTATCATCAGGTTGCCGACGGACTCGCCATCCCAGGGTTGCTCGTTGCCTTCGTCATCGGTGATCTTGGACTCGACGCCCCAGATGCCGCGCCCCTGCTTGGACTTGATGGCAAAGCGCTCGTCCTTGGAGAGGTTTTTGTGCTTGGGTAGCAGGTCGCCGTTCACAAATCCGAGGGGGCTGGTCTCGGTCATGCCCCAGCCCTGCATGACGTCAATACCATTATCTTCGAACCGCTCGATCATGCTCCTGGGTGGCGCAGCCCCGCCGATGCTGACTTTTCTGAGGGGCAGTTTTGACAGGTCCAGCCCGGGCTTTGAATCAATGTACTGCAGGAACATCAGCCAGACGGTTGGCACACCCTGGGAGAAGGTGACACCTTCCGTGGCCATCAGGTCATACAGGTTTTCACCATCCAGCCGGGGTCCCGGCAGCACCACCTTCGCGCCGGTCATGGCGGCGGCGTAGGGTATGCCCCAGGCATTGGCGTGGAACATCGGAACGATCAGGAGCAGGCACTCGGATGCGCTGATGTTGGCGCCGTCCGGGGTTGCGGCCATGATGGTATGGAGGACGGTGGAGCGGTGGGAGTAGAGGACGCCCTTGGGGTTGCCGGTGGTGCCTGACGTGTAGCAAAGCGATGAAGCCGTTCTCTCGTCAAACAGTGGCCACTGGTAGTCGGGCTTTTCTGCCTGCACCAGTTCCTCGTAACAGTAGAGGTTTGGCAGGTCCATGTCCGGCATGGAGTCCTTGTCGGTCATGGCAATATAGAATTCAACGGACTTCAGCTTTGGCGCCAGTTTCTGGACCAGGTCGGTAAAGGCGATGTCGAACATCAGCACCCGGTCTTCTGCGTGGTTGATGATGTATTCAATCTGCTCCTCGAACAGTCGCGGGTTGATGGTGTGCAAAACCGCCCCGGAGCCGGAGACGCCGAAATAAAGCTCCATGTGCCGGTAGGTATTCCAGGCCAGGGTGCCGACCCGGTCCCCTTGCTCGATACCCAATTTTTCCAGTGCGTTGGCTACCTGTTTCGACCGGTTTCTCAGCTCAAGGTAATTGGTCCGGTGGATCGGACCTTCTACCGTTCGGGTGACAATTTCCGAGTCCGGATGAAACCGGGCGGCGTGCTCGATGAGGGAGGAAATCATCAGGGGATGCTCTTGCATGATGCCCAACATCGCGATCTTCCTTATTGTTGTTGGTGTTCCAGGGAATCGCGGCTCCTTCCTGTCGGGGGTGGCCGCGAATGCGTTGAAGCTAATAGTGAGCTTGGTTGCTACTTAAACAACGTAGAAGTGGCCGGGAAATCCGGCCATCGTCGGAATGGACGAATTATGATCAGGGGCAAGGAGGTGCCGGGAGAGAAAGGCGTACTAAATAAGAAGGTTTTCAGCCTGGAACATTGGCCATGGTTGCCTGCATCAAGGCAACGGTTTTTACACTGTCGCCGGAGTAGGCAAGAACCTCGCCCCGGCAAACCGACAGCATCCGGCCAGCGGTTTCCAGCCTGCCAATGGCGACGAAGCGCTCACCGACGGCGGGTCTGACAAAGTTGGTCTTGAATTCAACGGACACCACGGTATGTCCCTCCGGTGCCCGGGTCAGGGCGGCATAGCCGCAGGCGGTATCCACAAGACTGGTGACAACGCCGGCATGCAGGTAGCCAAGCCCCTGGGTAAGGTCTGGCGAGAAGGGCAACTCTATCTGGACTTCACCGTCGGTAATGGACAGCAATCGGGCCCCCAGGGTTTTCATCAGGCCCCGGGCGTGGAAGCTGGATTCAAGTCGGTTCTGGAGATCGTTCATGGGATGTTTTCGGGTCAGGTGTCAGGGTTGTGTTGAAGGTCCAGGCACAGGGCCAGGATGGTACGGCCCAGGTGCTGTGACGTTCTGCTGTAAAGAGCGCTAGCTCGCCTTACGCTGGTTTCGCAGCATCTGGGCTTCTTCCAGGGGCAGCCACTGTATGTTGAGCTGATTTTTCTCGATGTTCACGACGCCCTGGCAGAGGTTGGCCTGGTGCTGACTGGCCCGGTGGCTGATCAGGTCATCCAGGAGTTCCAGCAGTGCCGATTTGAACCCGGATTCCTGGAGTCTGCGCTGGTCCTTTTGGGACAATTGCCAGGTAGCATGGCTCAGGCGTTCACCCTCGTCAGCAAAGAAAATCACATCTCCTGTGACCGGGGTATTCCCCAGATACTGGCTCGCCAGTTGTGCCAGCCTCTCCTGATCCACGGACGGTGTATAAGACATTTCTGTACTCCTGATGCTGCAATTACCTGAGCGCCCATGTCCACCGGGTTTCCGGTTGACTGCGGGTTTTGCCTTCCCCGCTATGGTCGCATGCATGCTCTGGATAGGGAACTAATAAACAGGATATCCGCATCCCGGAGGTCAGCGCAATAAAATTGACCGATCGTTTGGTGGGTACTAGGTTGAGTCTTGTAGCTCGAAACAACAATCACAAAAACCGGGAGATCATCATGAGCGGTATAAGAACGACAAAAACGTTTCTAATCGGCTCTCTGGCCGCAACCTCGATCCTTTCATCAGTCAGTGTCGGTGCAGAAACATTAAAATACACAACGGGTTACCCGCCCAATACTACTGCTGCGATTGCCGCCGAGGATTACGCCAGCTATCTGGATGAGCTATCCGGTGGTTCCCTTACGGCGAAGGTGTATGCCGGGTCTTTGCTTTCCTTTGCCGAGACACCCTCCGGCATCGCCCATGGTATGGCAGATAGCGGTCTGCTTTTCCTCTCTTATTCACTCGCTGAGTTCCCATACTCCAATATGGTCGCAGAGCTCACCATGATGCTCGAAACGACTGGCGTATCTCCGGAAAAAGCTGGCCTGGCCTATGCGGGAGCTATGTCGGAGTTCATTTTCTCAGACTGTCCCGAATGTACGGAAGAATTTGTTGAGCAGAATCAGGTTTTCCTTGGCGGGGCAAGCAGCCCTCCCTATTGGCTGCTTTGTACCACGCCAGTGACTGACATGGACGATATGCAAGGCAAGCGTTTAAGGGCGGGAGGGGCCCAGTGGTCACGATGGGCGGAAGCCATGGGCGCAACACCTATATCTGTTTCGGCAGCAGAAACCTATGAGGCCCTGAGTCAGGGGGTTATCGATTGCACGATGATCGTTACCACAGATCTTTCGGTCTGGAAGCTGGATGAAGTGGTCACGGATATTACCGTCCAGGTGCCTGGCGGCGTTTATGGTGGTTCTGCCATTAACAATACCAACCTGGATGTGTGGAAAAAACTTTCGGTAGATCAGCGAAAGGCGTTGGTGAAGGCATCGGCCATGCTGTCTGCGGAAGCGACCTGGGGGTATGTGCAAGAAGGCCTGAATAACCTGGAAACCGCACGGTCCAGTGAAGATATTCAGGTCCACGAGCCTTCTGATGCCCTGGTTAAAAGGTCAATGGAGTTTATTGCGAATGATATCGAGGCGGTGGCGGCCAGTTATGAAGAGCGTTTTGGTATCGAAAATGCCCACGAACGGATCTCAGGATTCAGGGAAATGCTGAACCGCTGGTCGGACCTGGTCGAGGACGTTGATGATGCGGATGAGCTGGCTGACCTTTACTGGAGGGAGGCCTTCTCAAAGGTTGATGTGGAGCATTATGGTCTTTAGTAACCCATGATCGATAACGAGCTTTGACTCCGGGATTATGACAAGGATGTCGCAGGGCCCGGTGACCGTCACAGTGGTGCTTTGACTATGAAGGTTCAGGGGGAAAGAAGGTGACAGAACAACAATTCGAGCAGCGGTTCTGGCAGAAATTGTATGACCCGGGCCAGCCTGGAGAAATACACCAGGAATACGGAGATATGTTGTCGGTATTCCGGGATGCGGTGCGACAGCGCCCGGACATGCCGGCTATTTTGTACTTTGACGGTAGCTTGTCGTTCAGTGAGGTCGACAAACTTTCGGATCAAATGGCCAGGGCATTTATCAACAACGGACTTGGCGCCGGTGACCGGTTACTGATGGTGATGCAGAACGTGCCGCAGTTTGTGCTGGTACTGATCGCTGCGTGGAAGGTCGGAGCGATCGTGGTGCCTGCAAACCCCATGTACAAGTCGAAAGAGTTCGAATTTGTCCTGGAGGATTGTGAACCGACCATTGTTGTCCTGCAGGATGAGTTTTACCACGCTGTTGGCAAGGACGTTACCGAAAACCACGGGGTGGGAAAGGTTTATGTCACCTCGGAGGCGTTTTTCCAGGGCGAGAACGACCCGAGGGTATTCGGTGATACGGCCTCCGGTGCAGAGTGCCCGGAATTTATGGAGGAAGTTTCGTCGTTACCGGCAGGCGACATCCCCGTTATTGAGCGGACGAATACGGACACAGCAACGATCGTCTATACCTCTGGCACGACCGGCAAGCCCAAAGGCGCCATGCACTCCCACGGCAACCTGTCTTTCAACGCCCAGGTATCCCGGGAATGGCTCAGAATGGCGCCCGGGGAGCCTAACCTGGCCATCGCGCCCCTGTTTCATATTACTGGCCTTGTGGGCAACCTTTGTTCCGCGCTGTTGGCCGGGTCGCCCCTGGTCCTGTACCGGCGATTCGTGCCCGACATGGTGCTGGACGAGATCAGAAGGCACAAACCGGTGTTTACGGTGGCGCCAATTACCGCATTGATTGCCCTGATGAATGTTCCCGGCGTGAAGCCCGGTGATTTCGAGAGTTTCAGGCTGGTTCTTTCCGGCGGGGCGCCGGTACCTCCCGCGGTGCGGGATGCCTTGCGGGAAAAGCTTGGCATCATTGTGCGCAATGCCTACGGGATGACGGAAACCAGCGCAACGGTGACCGTGACGCCCCTCCAGTACGAGGGGCCGGTCGACCCGAAATACGGCGCCCTGTCGATCGGTGTTCCGGTGTTCAATACCGATATCCGGATCGTGGACGACCAGGGCAAGGAAGTACCTGCAGGAGAGGAGGGTGAGCTGCTGATAAAAGGGCCCCAGGTCATCTCCGGTTACTGGCGGAGGCCTGAAGATCAGTCCATTGTTGATGGGTGGATTGCGACGGGCGACATAGCCACTGTCGACAAGGACGGCTGGGTTTACCTGATTGACCGCAAGAAGGACATGATCATTGCCTCCGGTTACAAGGTCTGGCCCAGGGATGTGGAGGATGTGCTTTACACACATCCGCAGGTTCGCGAAGTCGCCGTAGTGCCGGCCAGGGATGATTACCGGGGTGAGACTGTGAGAGCCGTCGTCAGCCTGACCGAGGGCGCAACGGTGACGTCGGACGAACTGATCGACTATTGCAAGGAGCGCCTGGCGGCCTATAAGTACCCCAGAATCGTCGACATTATTGAGGACCTTCCAAAAACCCCGACCGGGAAGATTTTGCGGCGGGCCTTGAAAGAGACCTGAATCAGCTATCTGTCGAAAATCGGAGATATCCCATCCATGTCAGACATAGATCTGTCGGTCGCCGAGCATGTGGCTACCATTACCCTGAGTCGTCCGCCTGTGAACGCGCTGACTCTCGGCATGATGCAGGCGTTGGTCGAGGCCCTGAAAGCAGCCGATGCCAATGAGGAGGTACGAGCGGTCATCCTGACCGGTCAGGGCCGGTGTTTCTCGGCAGGGGTTGATTTGCGTGAGCAGCTGGCGGCGCTTGAAAGTGATACGCCCGGGCCGACCAGTGTTGGCCTGGATATGTACGATGCCCTCCTGAACAGTCGCAAACCCTCCATTGCCGCCATCAATGGTCCCGCGCTGGGCGCGGGTCTTGGTATCGCGTCGAGCTGTTGCATTCTGGTTGCCAGCGATAATACCTATGTCGGTATTCCGGAAGTCAACGTGGGCATGCTCGGTGGTGCCCGCCATGCCATGCGCCTGCTAGGCCACTCCACGGTTAATCGAATGCTACTCACTGGTCACCAGCTGGATGCCCGTGAGCTTTTCCATCGCCGGGTTATCGAAGCCTGCCTTCCACAGGAGGAATTGATGCCCTATGCACGGACCATTGCCAGGGAAATAGCGAAAAAAGATCCCGCCGCGGTTCAGATGGCCCGGAAGAGCCTGGCGGATGTAGAGCAGATGGGGGTGCTGGAAGGTTATGGCCTGGAGATGGGTCTGGCGACGGAGTTGGGCAAAACTGAAAATGCCCGTGGCGCCATGAGGGCGTTCCTGAATCGATGATAGCCGTTCTCCTGGCGATGCTGCGAGTGGCGGAATGAGCAGACTGACTCAGGGTGCGTCTCTGACCGTTGGGCTACCGTGATTTTGCGTTTGATTGGCTGGGGGGCCACTATGAAAATCGGGTTTTCTGGTTGTTCCCTGTCACAGTGCAAACGAGGAGGTTGGTATGACTTATACCCTGGATCGCACAATCCGCGATGCGGACTTTGAAACTGTTGACGAACGCACGCGCAAGGCGTTGGCAGACAAAGGCTTTGGTGTGCTGACCGAAATTGACGTCAAGGCAACCATGAAGAAGAAGCTGGACAAGGACATGGCCGGCTACCGCATTCTGGGAGCCTGTAACCCCGGCATGGCCTGGGAGGCCATCGGCGCTGAACCAAAAGTCGGGGCCATGTTGCCATGCAACGTCATTCTGCGTGAGACGGACGATGGCATTGAGGTCAGTGCCATTGATCCGGTCGAGTCCATGATGGCTGTCGACAACGATGAGCTCAAGCAGATTGCCGGCAAGGTCCGGGATATGCTGGCTGAGGCAGTTCAGGCCATTTGATTAGCCAGGGGGTCAAATGTGTTCCCGGCGAAGCGATGGATAACACTTTGCGTTGTGGGAACCATGGATTCCCGGCGAAGGGATACGTATAGTTGGGTCCGCACCAATATGGTTTCATTTTGAAACAACAATAAAGGAGCTCCCCCAATGAAAAAGTATCCCCTTGCTGCGGCTATCGGTCTGATGGCCATGGGTTCTGTGGCTGTCCAGGCTGCGGAGCTGCGGTTCGCCTCGGGTTATCCGCAGGGCAGTATCACCAGTGATGCCCTGGGCGTGTTTGAAGAGCGCCTGGACGAGCTGTCCGGTGGCGATGTCAGCGTTCGTGTATTCGAGCTGTCGCTGCTGAACCTGCGGGAAACCCCGGCTGGCATCCGCGACGGCATGGCAGATATGGGCGTGGTACTCACGCCGTACTTCCCGGCGGATTTTCCCCACACCAACATGGTGGCGGAAGTGTCCATGTCCATTGAGCTGACCGAGCGTGGCTCATCCCAGGCGGGTCTGGTGTATACCGGTGCCATGTCCGAATTCATCTTCAGCGAATGCACCGAGTGCCGTGACGAGTTTGCCGCCCAGAACCAGCTGTTCCTGGGTAGCGCTGCCACACCGCCTTACTCCCTGTTGTGCCGTGAGAAGGTGGACAGCCTTGAGGCCCTGGAAGGCAAGAACCTGCGTACGTCCGGTGCCCAGTGGGCACGTTGGGCCGAGTCTGTGGGCGCCAACCCTATCACCATGTCTGTTAACGAGATCTATGAAGGTCTGAGTCAGGGTGTGGTGGATTGCTCGGTTCAGTCCACCTCGGAATTGTCCGTCTTCAACCTGTTTGAAGTGGTGGACGACATCACTGTGAACTACCCCAGCGGTACCTTCAGTGGTGTGGGCTCAGCCAACATCAATCTGGACAGCTGGCGCTCCCTGAACGAAGAGCAACGCCAGGCGCTGCTGGAAGCCACATCGGTTCTGTCTGCCGAGTTCAGCTGGGGCTACGAGAAGGGCGCCGTAGACAACGAGCGCACCGCCGAGGAACAGGGCATTGGCCTGACCCAGCCCTCGGAAGCCATGGTTGAGAAGAACCGTGAGTTTATCCGTGAAGACCTGAAGACCATCGCCTCCGCCTACGAGGAGCGCTACGGTATCCAGAATGCTGACGAGAAGATCGAGCGCTTCCGTGAGCTGCTGGGAGAATGGCGCGAGCGTATTGATGGCGTCGAAAGCAGCGAAGAGCTGGCGGACCTCTACTGGGAGCACGTGTTCTCGAAGGTCGACGTTTCTCAGTACGGCCAGTAATCCCTTTCAGGACGATTTGACCGGGCCAGGGACGGCCTGCCTGATCTCTTCCTGTCCATTGCGCTATTCTCCCGAATAGCCTGGCGGCTTCCTGAAGCCGGCCAGTCCCTCTGCTTCAAGCAGCCGTGCGAATCCCAGTGTTGTCAGATCCCTGCCCGGTGCACCGATCACCTGGATGCTATATGGCAGTCCCGCGTTGGTCACTCCAATCGGAACGGAGGTGGCAGGCAGCCCCAGCAACGTGGCGAGGGCAATCCAGCAGAACTGGTCGTAGTAGGGGCGGTTCTCGCCGTTGACCCGGATCTGCCGGCGATAGGGCGGGTCACTCTGGTCGTGGCGGATGGCCGTGACCGGGTTTACCGGCGTCAGCATGACATCCACTTCCCGGAAAATGTCCTCTACCTGTTCCCGCATTTTCTCCCGGGTTTCGTTCCAGTGCATCCAGTGGCCGATGCTCTGGCTGGTGCCTCGGGCGAATTCCGCCATGCCGCAGGTCATGGGTGTTACCCGGCGCAGGGGCTTTTCGGCCAAGGCAAAGAGTTTGAGGCGCCGCTTCTGGCGGCTGGTCATGCCGCTACCCAACAGGCTGCCCAGCAGGTTGAAGTAGGCCGGCATGATGTGGGCCAGAGATAACAGCGGATGGGCCAGGTCCGTCACCAGGGCGCCACCGGCGGCCAGGGTATCGGCCAGTTTCCGATAGGAGTTAGTCAGTTCGTGGTCTACGGGGCACTCCGGGTCGTCCAGCCACAGGCCAATACGGGCTTCGGCCAGGGTTTCAACAGCTGCCGGCTCCATACTCAGTTGCCAGCTGCGGGCCAGTTGGGGGCGCGGGCCGGCAATCACTTTTAACAGGGTTTCCAGGTCCTCCGCCGACCGGGCCATGGGCCCGCCTTCTGCCAGGTCCGGCTGGCTGATGGTGCCCGGCGGGCCAGGGATATGGCCGCGGAAGGAAATCAGCGTGCGGCTGGGCTTGTGCCCGAATACGCCACAGAAGTGGGCCGGGGTGCGGATGGAACCGGCCAGGTCGCTGCCCACTTCCAGTGGTGTCATGCCACTGGCCAGGGCCGCGGCGGAACCACCGGAAGACCCGCCGGGGGTGTGGTCCCGGTTCCAGGGGTTATAGCTGGTACCGTAAACCCGGTTGTAGGTCTGTATGTCGGAGGCGTAGTAAGGCACATTGGTCTTGCCGATGATAATGGCGCCAGCGTCCTGGAGCCGCCGGATTACATCCGCCGGCTGCTCTGGCCGGTATCCGGACAGCACCGGAGCGCCTGCGCAACAGCCCAGGCCGGGTACTTCCCAGGTGTCCTTCACTGTCATGGGCAAGCCATGGAGGGGGCCGCAGGGTTCACCTGCCTGGCGTTTACGGTCGGCTTCCCTGGCGAGGCCAAGGGCCCTTTCCTGGTCCAGGTCGATGACGGCGTTGAGGGCCGGGTTATGTCGTTCAATTCGTTGGAGCAGGGAGCGGGTGATCGCTTCACTGGTCAGGTCGCCTGCCTCCAGTAATTGCATTAGCCCGAAAGCGGTAAGGTAATGCAGCGATTGATCCATGTACGTCTCCCGGATAAGGCATCGGCCCTGACAGGGTCAGAGTTCCTCGCGCCACCGTTTGTGGTGAACCTGGTCCTTTATAGCGTCAATGATCTCCAGCGTCAGGTTGATCAGTACCTCATTGTCCTGGCGACGGGACACTTCGGGTTCTCTGGTGGCGTCGAAGGTCCTGGGGTGTGGCATGAATACATCCACCAGGTCGGCAATGAAGTCGTGGTTGCGACTGCTGGAAAGGTCTTCCATCACCTGGTTGATGATATTGGCGGTGATGTCGCCGATGGCTTCCTCCAGCGTGCCCCGTACCTGGTTACCGAAGATGGGCAGCAGCTTGAGGCGCGAGAGTTCCGGGTTCTGACGGATGGCGTCGCTGATGCGGTCCTCCATATATCCGCGCAGGGCGTCCCGGTTGGGCACATAGCCCTGGTTGGCCATGTCAGCCACCCGGTCCGATATCCAGCCCACCAGGACGTCCCGGCGGGGCAGGATGATGTCATGTGAGATGCGGTCCAGCAGCGGGGAACCCCGGCGTACTTCCTCCTGCATGCCTGACAGTACCTTCAATACGATGCGGTCGGACAACTCTTCCATGAAGGCTTCATAGTAAAACGCGAGGAACTGGTACAGCCGCGTCTTCGTAAAGTCGATAACGCCGTAGCGGTGCAGGCGGTAGATAATGCTGATCACCCGCAACACCCGCAGGAAGCGCATGCCACTGGTCGGTATACAGCCAAGCAGGTCGTACCAGTGGATAAACGGATAGAAATACCACCGCTGATAAAGCCCGATGCGTATGGCGTAGAGCCAGCGCACGAAGAACTCTGTCAGAAAGATGCTGACGAAGATCAGGTCGTAGAAGATGAAATTGCGGTGTACCGGGTGATAGGCATTGTAGAATGCCGGCAGGGATTGCTGGAAAAAGTCCTGGATGGCCGCGAAGCTGTATATGGAATCGAAGATAATCAGTGCCAGGTTGAGGATCAGCAGACCCAGCATCAGAAAGTCGACGACAAACCAGACGGTCTGATGGCTTTTCTTGAGATTCTCCCTGTTGATGGTGAACATCCGCTGGCAACAACTCCCCTGACGCCTGGTTGAATGGAGACGTGTCCGGCAACGACCCCGGCGATCAGTATTTGCCGCCGATTCATGGTGTTGTCAGACGCTTTCCAACAGACTAGCGTATTTGGACGTCCACGACGAACTCCTGACAGGGCAGCCATTTGCCGGGGAAGAACCACAGGCGTCGTTAAACCGGAGCCGGATTTGCGAACCAATTACACATCAGGACGATTCTCCCTCGGCGCTGTGGCGTCGCTGGTGCTGGCACTGGCGCCTTTGGCAAACGCCAACCAGCTTGATATCCGGATTGAAGGGGATTACCCGGAGCTTTTGCAGAACGCCCGCGCTTTCGTCGGCGAGGTGGAGAACCGCAGCCGTCCGTCATTGCGCCGCTACGGTCGCACCGCGGAAGACCAGGTCCGTGAAGCCCTGCGCGCCCTGGGGTACTACAGTCCGTCTATTACCCGCCGGATTCAGGACGGTGACCCGCCGGTACTGATTCTGGAAGTGGTGCCCGGTGAGCCGGTGCGTGTTGCCTCCCGTGAAGTGACGATTTCCGGTCCTGCGTCCGAGGACCCGGACTTCAGCGCCAACCTACCGGAGCAACCAGCACAGGGCGATATACTGAATCATGGCCAGTACGAAACCCTGCGCCAGGTGATCAGCAGCCGCGCCTCACGTCTTGGTTATTTTGACGGTGAGTTCGAGCAACGCACGCTCAGAGTCAATCCGGAGACCCGCGAGGCCGACATCGTGCTGCACTTTGTCAGCGGCGATCGCTATCGCATGGGTCAGGTCAGCTTCAACGAAGACCACGTGTTCGACCAGTCCCTGCTGCGGCGGTTTGTGCAGATTGAGCCGGGTACTCCCTATCATGCTGACAAGGTGGCCGAACTGAGCTCAGACCTGTCCAACAGCGGCTATTTCGAGCAGGTACTGGTGACGGCACCGCCCTCGGAGGCAGAAGACGGCGTTATCCCGGTGACTGCCCGGGTCAGTGAGCGTGATCCCCGCTCGGTGGCTGCCGGTGTTGGCTTCTCCACGGATGTCGGCCCCCGTTTCCGGGGCACCTGGACTGAGCACTGGGTGAACGAATGGGGCCATCGCCGTGGCGCGGAGACCGAATTATCGGCGCCACGCCAGAACATCACTGGCTGGTATGAGTTGCCACTCGATCCGCCGATGACCGATTCCATACGCCTCTCGGCCGGTTACCAGCGGGAGGATATCGAGGATGTGCAGTCAGACCGGTTCACTGTCGGCCAGCAGTGGCGCCACCGGATGGATAATGGCTGGACGCGTGTACTTTCCATGCGCTGGGAGAATGAGCGGTTTGATATCGGCAACGCAGAGTCCGGCAATACCCGGTTATTGCTGCCAGGCATTGCCTTCTCCAAACGCCATGCCGATTCCCCCATCGATCCTTCCCGGGGATACAGGCTGCAGTTTGATGTGACCGGCGGCTTGCGGGACGCTTTCTCGACGGTTGATGTGCTGCATGTGAACTCCGAGGCTCGGGGGCTGATAACCCTGGCAGACAATCACCGCTTCCTGACCCGGTTCCAGCTGGCCGGCGTGGCCACCAACCGGTTCTCTGACGTGCCGCCGTCGCTGCGGTTCTTCGCTGGCGGTGACCAGAGTGTTCGGGGTTACGGTTACGAGACCCTGTCGCCGGAAGACAGTGAGGGCAACGCCGTGGGCGGTCGCTATCAGGTAGTAGGCAGTGTGGAGTATCAGTACGAGGTGGCGGATAACTGGCGCGTGGCCGCGTTTGTGGATGAGGGCAATGCCATTGATAACCTGAACGACCCCCTCGCCACCGGCGCCGGCATAGGCGTGCGCTGGATCAGCCCGGTTGGGCCGATCCGCTTCGATGTGGCCAGGGGTCTTGATGATCAGTTTGGCGGCGGCTGGCGCCTGCACTTCTCCATGGGGCCAGAGCTATGAGCCGGGCGACCCGTTTGTTGACCAGTCTGTTCAAGTGGCTGCTGATCACCCTGGTGATCTTGCTGTTGTTGTTGGTAATCGTGGTTGGCGCAATGCTGGCGGCCTTGCGGTCGGAGACTGGCACTGCCTGGGTGCTGGAGCAGATTCCGGGACTGACAACGGAACAGGCGAGGGGCTCTTTGCTGGGGCAGTGGCAGGCAGCGCAACTTTCCTGGAATGGGTATGGTGTGCAGGTGCATGCCGAGGAGCCTGTCATCGACTGGTCGCCCACCTGCCTGTTCCGCAAAACCTTCTGCCTTGATCGCCTGGAAGTGGCGTCACTGGACGTTACCCGGATGCCCGATAGTACCGTGCAAGAGGACCAGGCCTCGGGGCCGGTGCAACTGCCCGAGGTCAACCTGCCGGTTAACCTGGATATCGGGTCGGTGGACGTTGGCAGGTTCCGTTTCAACGACACCCTGATCTGGGATCGCCTCAGGCTGCAGGGCGGCGGTGGCGGTGCCGACTTTCATATCCGCGAACTCAGCCTGGTCCGGGAAGACGTGACGCTGGCGCTTGACGGTCGCCTGGAAACCCGTGGCGACTGGCCCCTCGCCGTACAGGTGGACCTCAGCCTGCCGCCACCCCGGGGCGAGCAGTGGCGTATCGTCGGCCAGTTCCGTGGCAGTGTGCGTGATTTACGGGCGGAACTGGTGTCCAGTGGCTATCTCGACGGACAACTACAGGCCGAGCTGGCGCCGCTGGCGCCGGACCTTCCCGCCAGTGCCCAGTTCCGATCCGAGGCTTTCCTGGCCCTGGACACGCTGCCAGAAACCCTGACCCTGCAGGAGTGGCGGGTCGATGCCCGGGGCAACCTGGCGGGTGGCTATCGCGTCAATACCCGGGCGCAGCTTCCGGGGCAGCGGGGACCGGTGGACCTTGAGCTGTCTGCCCTGGTGACCGCCCAGGAGGCCAGTGACGTGCAACTGAACCTGACCGGCCCGTCCGCCGGGGGTGATGGCCAGGCCGAGCTGAACCTGGATGGTGCCGTCCATTGGGCAGATGAACTGTCCGTCCGCGCCAATGTGGACATGGGGGCCTTTGCCTGGTTCGACCTGTTACCGGATATGACGCCGCCCCCGGTCACCATTACCGCCCTGCAGGCAAGCGGTGAGTACCGCAACGGTGAATACAGTGCCACCGTGGACCTGGACGCGTCCGGTCCCATGGGCGACGCTACCCTCGACAGTCGCGTGCAGGGTGACCTTGAAAAGGTACGGCTGGACGAGCTGACCATGACCACGGGTGGCGGTCGTCTTCAGGGGCAGGCGGACGTCGGCTTTGCCCAGGCGCTGAGCTGGCAGGGCGAGTTCGTGCTGGAGGAGTTTGATCCAGGCTACTGGGTGCCACAGGCGTCGGCCAGCATCAACGGTACTGTTACCTCCCGGGGCCAGCTGGACGATGAAGGTCAGCCGGAGTTTACCGCCACCTGGGACCTGGACGGCCAGTGGCAGGAGGCGCCGCTGACCAGCCGTGGCGAGCTCAGTGCTGCGGACCGGTTGTGGCAGGTATCTGACGTCATGGCTGCCATTGGGGCGAACCGGCTGTCGGTTTCCGGCGAGCTACGTGACCCGCTGGGAGATGCCCCGGCCATGGCCCTTGAAGGTTCGCTTGATCTGCCTGAGCCGGAAACCCTTCACCCGGAACTGGCCGGCAACCTGCGGGCGGAATTCGATCTGGAGGGACCGATGCTGGCCCCTGCCGGTACCCTGACGGCCTCGGGCGAAGGCCTGGCCTGGCAGGACCAGCTGAGCATCAGCAACCTGTCCCTGACCGCCCGCCTGGACGCGAACCAGGCCCTGGAGGCCCGCCTGGAGGCTGGCATGATTCAGGCCAGCGATCAGACCATCGAGCAGGTGCAGGCAGACCTGGCCGGCACCCTGGAAGACCATCGCCTGGAACTGGGTGTGCGGCATCCCCAGGCAGTTCTTGATATCACGCTGGCCGGCGGCTGGGTGACTGAGGACGGCGGCCAATGGAGCGGGCAGCTGGCGGATGGCCAGGTGCAGCTGTCGGAGCCGGATCAGACCTGGCAGCTTGAAGCCCCCGCGGACCTGGGCTGGCGCAACCAGACCCTGACCCTCGGGGCCCACTGCTGGCGCTGGCAGGACAGCACCCTGTGTGCTGGAGACCAGACCCTGTTACCCGATACCGCGCTGGACCTGGAAATCAGCAATCTTCCTGCCTCTGCCCTGTCACCCCTGTTGCCGGAAACCATTCGCTGGAAGGCTCGAATTGATGGTTCGCTGGTGTTGTCCCTGGGTGGCGAAGGCCCCACCGGCGACGTGCGGGTGTCCGCCGGCCCGGGTGAGGTGGACGTCGTGCTGGATGAAGACTGGGAGACACTCAGTTACCGGACCCTGACCCTGTCAGCGAATCTGACACCGCAGCAGGCGGATGTGGCACTGCGGCTGGACGGTGACAGCCTTGGGGCGCTGTCGGTGGACCTGACCGTTGATCCCAATGCCCCGGACCGACCGGCCAGCGGAACCTTCAGTCTTACCGGTTTTGACCTGGCGATGGTGGGCTCGTTGCTCAACATGGAGGAGGTCAGCGGCCTGGTGGAAGGTTCCGGGCGGCTGGACGGTCCCCTGCTCGCCCCCCGTGTGGACGGTGAGCTGGTGCTCTCTGATGGCCGTGTGATCGATCCCATGGTACCGATTCCCGTGTCTGACCTGAACCTGCGGCTGGCCTTTGCCGGCAAGCGGGCCACCCTGGAAGGCAACTGGCGAAGCAACGGTAGCGGCCGTGGCGAGATCGGTGGTGCGCTGGACTGGGAAGACGCACCGGTGCTGACGCTGGTACTCGAAGGTGACCAGCTGCCGCTCAATTACGAACCCTATGCACAGCTCAAGGTTTCGCCGGACCTGGAGCTGCGCTTTGTCGATGGCGACCTGACCATAGCGGGCCGGGTGGCGGTGCCCAGCGGTCAGATCGAAGTGCGGGGACTGCCGGAACAGGCCGTGGCGGTGTCTGGTGACGAAGTGATTGTCGGCCGGGAGCCGGAGCCGCCGCCGGTCCGGTCCATGAATATGGATGTCACCGTTGTGGTAGGGGAAGACCGGGTATCTTTTGAAGGATTCGGGGTTACTGGCAACCTTGAAGGCGAACTGCGCATTGGTAACAACATGGATACCCGCGGTGCGCTACAGCTGGTTAAAGGTCGTTACGAGGCCTTCGGCCAGGAGCTGGACCTGCGGCGGGCGCGGCTGGTGTTCGTGGGTTCGGTGGGCGAGCCCTACCTGGATATCGAGGCCGTACGGCGGGTCGACAATGTGGTGGCGGGTATCCGGCTCAGTGGATCCGCCCAGGAGCCACAAACGGAAGTGTTTTCGGAACCCCCCATGTCCCAGGACCAGGCGTTATCCTATGTCATTCTGGGGCGTCCCCTGCAAAGCCAGGGCGACCAGGGCCAGGTGAGCCGGGCGGCCCTTTCCCTGGGGCTCAACCGGGCCAGTGGTATTACCCGGGATATCGGTGAGGCGTTCGGCATACAGGACCTGACCCTGGAAGCGGAAGGCTCCGGGGAGGGCTCTGCCGTGGTTGCCAGCGGTTACCTCACAGAAGATCTCAGCCTTCGCTATGGTGTGGGCCTGTTCGAGCCCATTACCACGGTGGCCCTGCGGTATGACCTGGGACGTTATTTCTATGTGGAGGCGGCCAGCGGGCTGGCGTCGTCACTGGATATCTTCTACACCCGGGATTTCTGATGATCGCCTGCCCGCTACGCCTGCCTGTTGTTCAACTTATTCCATTGTGAACGTCGCCTGCACCGTGGCGGTGATTTCCCGGGGCCCCACCTCACTCACGGTGTCGGCCTTTGCGGATGCTTCTGCCATGCGCATCATCACCGGGCCGCTTCCTGAGGATTGCAGGTTCAGGGATTTCACTTCACCGCAGGTCATGTCCAGTTGTGCGGCGGCAAACCGGCAACGCTCCCTGGCATTGCGGATCGCAGCAGCCAGGGCGTCCCGCTGGAGTCTTTCCTCGTCAGAATGGAAGAACTGGTGCTGGCCCAGGCTGTAGTTCATTCCCAGGTTCTGGGCTTTCTCCAGTACCGGGTTGAGCAGGTCCAGGTCGTGGATCTCGAATGTGATGGTCTGGCTGGCCACGGCAATGGTTTGCGGCTCTTCGTCCTGGCTGTTTCCGTCCCGGACTGGCCGTGGTGGTTCCCGGCGCTGGTACAGGTGGGCTGAGGCGTCGCTGTAATCCACCAGTTCCCCCCGTATGTCTTCGATGGCGTCACGCCACTGTTCCATGGTGGACCGGACCTGCTCCAGCGCCTTGTCGGCGTCCGGGTGTTCTGCATTGATGGAGAAGCTGAGCCTGGCACTGTCCGGCATATAACGCACCTGGCCCTCACCACTCAGGCTGACTTCGGGAGTATCGGCAAGTGCTGCGCCGGCTGGTAGCATCAGGGCCAGCATTACCGGGCTGAAGATTCGACGAAAAGGGTGGTCACTCATGGTCTGTTCCTTCTGACGTTGGCGGCGGGCCTTCGGGTTCCGGGTATTCACCCCGGGTCAGGCGGGCCAGTTTCAGTTGTTCGGCGGTGCGTACAAAGTCCCGGAATATGCGTCGGTGTACGCCGTGGTAGAGCAGGTACTCCGGGTGCCACTGAACACCCATCAGCCACTGCCCGTGGGTATTCTCGATGGCCTGCACGAACAGGTCATTGTCCACGGCGCTGACCTTCAGTCCACTGCCCAGCCATTGGATGGCCTGGCTGTGGATGCGGTTGGCGCCGATTTTCCGGGTACCGGCAATACGCCCCAGTCGGGTAGGCTCCACGATGCCCACCGGTTGCAGGGGTAGTAACAGCGGTCGATGGCGGGTTTTAACCCGCAGTGGCGTCACATCCTGGCACAGGGAGCCGCCCCGGAAGACGTTGATCAGCTGCGCGCCCCGGCAGATACCCAGTACCGGCAGGTGCAGCCGCTCCGCTTCGGTCAGCAGGACCTGGTCGGTACTGTCCCGCAGCCGGTCATAGCGTGCATTGATGGTTGGCTGTTGGCCATAGAGTTCCGGATGGATATGACTGCCACCGGACAACACGATGCCATCAAGCAACGAGACATCGACCTTGCTACCGGGCCTGATGTAGTGGGTATGGGCTCCATAGAGCCTCAGCCCCAGGGCGATCAGACGATCGGCGGTACGTTTTCGGGACGGGCCGCTGATGCCGATGGTGAGGCCGGGTACTTCCTGTTCCGCGGCGTTATCGGTTTCAGACATAACCCCGGTTCTCCAGCCAGTGCTGGCAGCGGGTACGCCAGGTGCTGGTGAGGTTACGGAACGACAGGGTGCGGCTCTCCCGGAACAGGTCGTTCAGCTCCTGTTGATGTTCAGGGTTGGCGACGACCTGCTCCAGCACGACCCAGTCGTTCCAGACGGTGGAGAAGTGCCAGCGGGGGTTGTCGATGTCGCAGTCCGGGAGCCGGTAATGCAGGGTAGGGCGGGACTTGATGCGAGGGTCTTCCACATATTCTGCCAGCAGGTCCGCGTTGATATGGGCAAACAGTGGCAGCAGGTCGAGGGCCCGGTTGCGGGTAGGATTATCCTTCAGGTAATCCCGCATCAGGATTTCCATATCCGGCGAATAGCCTTCTGCGACCAGCTTGTCGACGTATTTGCTCGCCCAGGGTTCAATGTAGGTGGTTACCTTGCGACTGAAGTCCAGCTGGTGACGGCCCTTCAGCCAGTCATACAGTGCCGCGAATGTCTGCAGGTAGCGGCGCAGTGTGTCTGCGTCCAGCGCAGGCAATTCGGGATTCAGCTGCAGGCCGAAGGCATAGAGAATGGCCTCACGGCTGCCTACGGCCCCGGCTTCCCGGAGGTGATCCACCAGGGCCTCAATGGTCTCCAGTGCCTCGAACGGGATGGGGGGCGAGACGATTTCCAGTGGCACCAGCCGCTCAGCCGCATAGTCAATAACGTCCATGGCATGGCCGCCCAGCTCGCGCAGGGACTCCGGCACCCTGTGGTCCTGAAGGTCCAGGTCCTTGATCGGGTCAGAGTCCAGTTCGACTGTGAACTCCCCCAGCGGCGAATCAATCCGGCTGACGTAGCGGCTGGCGGTGCTGGCCTTGCCGCCCAGCAGGTCGGCCGTCAGCGCTACCAGTTTTTCGTAGCCCAGGCCCGATATCTCGATTTCCACGCCCACCCGACGTTTTTCACCCTCGTCGGTCGTTAGCACATCGGGCATCTGGCAGCGCTCTGGCATGTATTCTTACTCCCTGAAAGTGGCACCGGATTGAGGTCAGTACGTCAATGTAACAGCTTCCCGGCCCGCTGGAAAAAACCTTGGTAACAGTTCACCTGTGTACCGCAGGCAGTTGTGCGGGGGTAAAAGTCGTGTCGGGGTTTACACTGGATAGAATACTGTATAAAGTTGAGTTACTGTATATAACACCAGCACTAGCCACGAGGGCCACTGCTCATGAAACTCACTGCGAGACAAAGCCAGGTACTGGACATCATCCGTCGTCACGTGGATGAAACCGGGTATCCGCCCACCCGTGCGGAGATTGCCGAAGAGCTGGGCTTCCGTTCGGCCAATGCTGCCGAGGAGCATTTGCGGGCACTGGCTCGCAAGGGTGCCATCGAAATGGTGCCGGGTACCAGCCGTGGCATACGCCTGCCGGAAGAAGAGCAGGACCCGGGGCTCCCGGTCATCGGCCAGGTGGCGGCAGGTAGCCCCATCCTCGCCCAGGAGCACATCGAGGACTATTGCACCCTGCAGCCGGAGTTCTTCAACCCGTCTGCCGATTACCTGCTGCGGGTGCGGGGCATGAGTATGAAGGATATCGGAATACTCGATGGTGACCTGTTGGCAGTGCACCGTACCCAGGATGTCCACAACGGCCAGGTGGTAGTAGCCCGTGTTGGCGAGGAAGTCACGGTCAAACGTTACCGGCGGGAAGGCCCCCAGGTTTACCTGGTGGCGGAGAACGAAGAGTTTGAGCCGATTGTCGTCGACCTGCGGGAGCAGGAGCTGGTCATTGAGGGCCTCGGGGTTGGCGTGATTCGACAGTCCGACCTGCACCAGGTGCATTGATTGTTCAGGCTGGTGCCATCCGGTGTCAGCCCGCAGTATTCCGGGAGGAAGTCATGGAACAGCTGGGTTTGAGTGTAAACACAGAGTTGCTGCCGGTCGCCGAACCGGCACCGGAACCGCGTGGAAACGTGACCGAGGTGATTCTGCCGCCGGGGCAGGTAGAAAACTTCCAGTTGTTGTTGCCCATGCTGACCCAACTGAATCAGGAGCGGCGCTGGCTGGCCTGGATCGACCCGCCCCAGGAGCTGGTCAGCAAGTGGCAAACCATGCACGGGATTGTTGCCAGCGAGCTGCTGGTGCTGAGGTCAAGCCGCGACTATTCCGCCTTTGAGCTGGCAGAGAGGGCATTAGGGGCGGGTACCTGCCATGCGGTGGTAATGTGGACCACCCGGTTGTCGAATCGGGATTTCGGGGCGCTGGAGCAGGCATCTGCCCGCGGCCAGAGCCACGGGGTGATTCTGCGGTGCCGCTAATGACGCAACGTTGCCTGGTTTAGTGCAGGGTGTGGTGGGCGTGCAGCTCGAAATCCTCCGGGTCGGCATCTTCCCAGTCTACTGCATCGTTGATGTGGCTCACGGCCTGGATGCCGGCGTCGATCATGGCGCGGGCAACGGTCATGTCGCGGTTTTCCATCAGCTCACGGGCTTCCTGGGAAAACGAGATCTTCACCAGCGGGGCCGACTCATCGTCCACACGCTTGAGCGCATAGTCGCCGTCGCTCAGTTGTACAATTTCAAAGAATGAAGGTGACATAGAATCCTTACATCAAGCCCGGGCTGCTACCATTCAGCATGGCGCTCGCCCAGGTCTGTCATGAATGCTTTCATGGCTGCCAGGGTTTCCAGCAGGCCGTCCGCAGAGCGATCGGGCCCGGCAGCCGTCGATACAGCGATAATATTCTCTTCCGATACCGTTTTCTGCTGCCGCGGAGGCTCGCTCTGGGCGACCTCCAGCTGCTCCAGGTGGTTCAGCCAGCTACCCGGGGTGCGGGCCAGGTCAGTCAACAGCTCAGCGTCCGGCGTATCGGCGATGAGTGTGGTCAGCTCTTCCACGGTGGCTGGCGTCGCCCGGTTTTGCTGGTGATAGCGGGCTACCAGGGCAAACATCAGTTTGCGAGCCCGCAAAGCCAGCTCAATAGCCCCCTGCAACGTGGCTTCCCGATCAGCGGCGGAAGCCTGCTTACGGGACAGTCCGGCCAACTGGGTTGCCAGGTAGAGCTTCTGTGACACCAGTGTCTGCCACTGTGCTGACATGGCTGGCTGTACCTCGTCGGATGAATCGCTGATTAACGGGGTATCTTACCAGAATCTGTGTGCAATTTCTTCCGCTTTCTGGCGCTGGCACGCGGCTGCGTGTGGCATTGTTTCGCCTGGCCCCCATGGCCAGGCAGGGACTTTGTAGCGCCGTGGCCTGTATACTCGAACGAAGCTGCCTGAATTGGATAAGCCGTCGGCTTAACTCGGGCAACCCTGACAGTATACGGAGGCCTGGCATGACCAATGACGCCCATGAAGCCCTTGCAAGGCTGGATGAACGAATTGACCAGCTGCAACGGGCGCTGGAAGCCCGGGACTGGACGCGACTGGGTGAGCTCAACGCGGCTGTCCGGACGCTGATTGACCCGGTGATGGATGCCATGGAGCAGCGACAGCTGGCGCCCACCGAGGTGCAGAAACGTTTGCGCACCCTGGAGCAGTTTGTGCAGCAGGCGGACTCAAAGGCACGCGAAGCCCGCGACGAAGCCAGGGAGGCGCTGGAGCAGGTAGGGCAGAACCGCAAGGCAGCCAGCACCTATGCCAGGGTGTCGGGGCGGGACCGTTCCTAGAGTCCGGGACACTAGCGTCCTGGACACTGGTAGATTGAGGGAGATTTCCGTCATATCAGGTCGCATCCTGCGATAACTGTGTGACCCGCGTCATAAAATTGACTCTCACCGATTAAACGTCTTAAATAGCGCTCAAACAATATCGCTGGACGGATCAGGGCTTCCCCGGGCCCGTGTCCGTTTTTCATGCTGTGCTGACCAAGAGATTCAATCTGAATGTCGATGACCGATACTGTGCTGGTGCTGAGCAGGGATGACTCACGGGCCAGGGATCTGAAAACCATACTGGAGTTCATTGGCAAGGAAACGGTACTGGACGACGGTGCATCCCGTGAACGGTTGGCAAGTAACGACGAGGCGGCCCTGGAAGAACTGGGCCTCGCTGTGATCAGTGCCGAGGATGACAGGGAACTGCGGGAGGACATCGAGCTGGTCTGTCACGCTGAGGCGGGGTTGCCCATACTGGTGGTCGGGGACCCGGATCTGGGCGGGCTGGACAAGGACTGCCAGGACCGCGTGCTCGCCCGGGTGGAGTGGCCCCCCAATTACACCAAGCTGATCGATTCACTGTACCGGGCTCAGATCTACCGGGACCAGCACACCCGCGCCCGGGGCCGGGGCCAGCAACGGGACATCATGCTGTTCCGCAGTTTGGTGGGTACCTCCCGCAGCGTAAAAGGCGTAAGGGAGTTGATGAGCCAGGTGGCAGACAAGGACGTGAGCGTACTGATTACCGGCGAGTCCGGTACCGGCAAGGAAGTGGTTGCCCGTAACCTCCATTACCATTCACCCCGGCGAGAGAAGCCCTTTGTACCGGTCAACTGCGGCGCCATTCCTGCGGAGCTGCTTGAGAGCGAGCTTTTCGGTCATGAAAAAGGTGCGTTCACCGGTGCCATTACCGCCAGGGTAGGTCGCTTCGAGCTGGCAGAGGGCGGTACCCTGTTTCTCGATGAAATCGGCGACATGCCACTCAATATGCAGGTCAAGATCCTGCGGGTGTTGCAGGAGCGTACCTTTGAACGGGTGGGCAGCAACAGGACCCAGAGCGCGGATGTACGGATTGTTGCGGCCACCCACAAGAACCTGGAGGACATGATCGAGAAAGGGGACTTCCGCGAAGACCTCTACTACCGCCTTAACGTATTCCCCATTGAAATGCCTGCCCTGCGCGAAAGGGTTGAAGACATTCCGTTGCTGATCAACGAATTGATTGCCCGCATGGAAAAGGAAAAGCGGGGTTCGTTGCGACTCAACTCCGCCGCCATCCTCAGTCTGTGCCGCCACGACTGGCCTGGCAATGTTCGTGAGCTGGCCAACCTGGTTGAACGTCTCGCGATCATGCACCCCTATGGGGTGATCGGCGTCCAGGAACTGCCCAAGAAGTTCCGCTATGTGGACGACTACGACGAAGACTTGCCCATCGACGAACAGGCCACACCGTCAGGCGGCATGCCCGGACTGGTCGGGTTGGATGCGCCGGCTTTGTTGCCGGTCAATGGCATCGACCTCAAGGACTACCTGTCGAACCTGGAAAAGCAGCTGATTCAGCAAGCGCTCGATGAGGCCAACGGTGTTGTGGCCCGGGCGGCAGAAAAACTGCGAATCCGCCGGACGACGCTGGTAGAAAAAGTGCGTAAATACGGTCTTCGCGACGAAGACGACAGCTGACGGATTTCTGTCAGCGCCGGCGGTCCGGGTCGGGTTTTTGCTTTTTGTGGTCTCCAATCGTTTGTAATTAAAGAAAAAAGACGTTCTGGCACGGGTCCTGCTAATACCCTTCTGAATCATTACATTATGGTCAGGGGGAAGCATGAGACAGATCCAGACGGCAGTACCTGCCTCCCGTGCCGGGAAGTTCGGTTCCGCGAGTACGAGGGATGCGGCTGCGGATGCCAATGACAAGGTAACCGCGTTGTTCCCGGCCCAGGAAGACGATGCGGTGGATTCCGCGCTGGATCTGTTCAATCAGATGTCCCGCCAGATCACCGACTCCTACCGTACCCTGGAGTCCCGGGTGAACCAGCTTTCCGGCGAACTCACTGCCGAAACCCGTCAGCGCCAGCGTGAGCTGGAAGAAAAGGAGCGCCTGGCGGATCGCCTCTCCACCCTCTTGTCTGCCCTGCCTGCCGGCGTGATTGTTCTGGACAGCCAGGGCACGGTTGCCCAGTGCAATCCCGCTGCCATTTCCCTGCTGGGTGAGCCCCTGGAGGGCGAGCGCTGGGTGAGTGTGATCCAGCGATGTTTCGCACCCCGGCGCGACGATGGCCATGAAGTCTCTCTCAAGGACGGCCGCCGTGTCAGCATCGAGATTCGAACCATGGAGAATGAGCCGGGTCAGCTGATCCTGCTCACTGATCTTACCGAGACCCGTCAGCTCCAGGCCCAGTTGGCCCACGCGCAGCGGTTGTCGGCCATGGGCCGCATGGTGGCGTCCCTGGCGCACCAGATTCGTACGCCGTTGTCCGCCGCCATTCTCTATGGTGGGCACCTGTCCCAGCCAGACCTGGATGAAGCATTGCGCCAGCGCTGCGCAAGCCGTCTGATGTCCCGCCTGACCCACCTGGAGTCCCAGGTACGCGACATGCTTACCTTTGCCCGGGGTGAAACCCGGTTGGCGGAGGCACTCTCTTCGGACCGTATTGAGGAGGGCCTGAGGGCGGCGGTCGATGGCCTCAACCTGGCGGATAACCAACAGGTAGAACTGGTCGCCCATGGTGCCCCGGTTCCGCTTATGTGTAACCAGGAGGCACTGGTAGGCGCCTGTATGAACCTGGTTAACAATAGCCTGGAAGCCGGTGCCGGGCGCGTCGAAATCTCGCTCACGGGCTGCCAGGACGAGCTGGTCATTGCGGTATCTGACAATGGTCCGGGCTTCCCCGGCCATAAGGCCGAGCAGCTGATGGAAGCCTTCTACACCACCAAGTCCCACGGCACTGGCCTGGGGCTGGCGGTGGTACAGGCCGTGGTCAAGGCCCACAACGGCCAGTTTAGCCTGGCGCCCACGCCTGGCGGGGGAGCCTCTGCGTCGGTTCGTTTGCCTGCCGCCCGCAACCCGAAAACAACATCCTGACAAAAAAGGACAGTCGGAGGACATCATGGCCCGACCCCAGATTCTCATTGTTGAAGACGATCATGACCTGCGCGAAGCGCTGGTAACCACCCTGGAACTGGCCCGTTTCCGGGTGCGGGAGGCCGCATCCGGTGAAAAGGCGCTGGAGGAGCTGGCCCGTGGGCCCGTGGATATGGTGGTCAGTGACGTCAATATGCCGGGAATGTCCGGCCATGACCTGTTAGCCGAGGTGCTGAAAAAGTACCCCGGCCTGCCCATGATGCTGATTACCGCCTACGGTCAGATCAGCGATGCGGTCAGCGCCATGCAGACCGGCGCTATCGATTACCTGGTCAAGCCCTTCGAGCCCCAGGTGCTGGTGGAGGCGGTGGACAAGGTGGTGGGTGCCACGGTAAGCCGCCGTCGCAGCAGTGACGACCCGGTGGCTGAGGATCCCATCAGCAAGCGGCTGTTCCAGCTGGCGAAGAAGGTTGCTGCAAGCGATTCCACGGTGATGATTTCGGGTGAAAGCGGCACTGGCAAGGAAGTACTCGCCCGCTTTATCCACCAGAACTCCAGTCGCAGTGACCAGCCCTTTGTCGCCATCAACTGCGCTGCGATTCCTGAAAACATGCTGGAGGCCATCCTGTTCGGCCATGAGAAAGGCGCCTTTACCGGGGCCCACGCGTCGGTGCCGGGCAAGTTCGAGCAGGCCAACGGCGGCACCATACTGCTGGACGAGATTTCCGAGATGGACCTGGGGTTGCAGTCCAAGCTGTTGCGGGTCCTGCAGGAGCGGGAAGTGGAGCGGGTTGGCGGTCGTCGAACCATTTCCCTGGACGTGCGGGTGCTGGCCACCACCAACCGGGACCTGGCGGACTACGTTCGTGAAGGCAAGTTCCGGGAAGACCTCTATTATCGATTGAGTGTGTTGCCAATGCACTGGCACCCGCTCAGGGATCGTCCGAAAGACATCCTGCCCCTGGCTGAACACCTGCTGCGCCAGCACAGCCGCAAGATGAAGCTTAGCGGTATCACCCTGGGCGCCAATGCCCGCCAGGCCCTGGAGAATCACCGCTGGCCAGGTAACGTGCGGGAACTCGACAATGCCATCCAGCGGGCGCTGGTGCTGCACCAGGGAGCTGAAATCCAGGCAGAGGACCTGTGCCTGGATATGGGAATCACCGGACTTGGCGGTGTCGCTGCCGTCCCTGCCGCACCAGCGGCACAGGCGGGATCTGCCCCGATGGAGGCCACGGCTAGTGCTGCAGTATGCGGTGATACGGGCGCGACAGCACCTGTGGCTGCGGTGTCGGAGCCTGCGGATGAGTCGGCCTCGCTGGGGGATGAGATCCGGCGTCGGGAGTTCCGGATTATCATTGACACGCTTCGCCGGGAGCGCGGACGTCGCAACCGGGCGGCAGAGCAACTGGGTATCAGCCCCCGGACCCTGCGTTACAAGCTGGCACAGATGCGCGATTTTGGCATCGACCTGGACGCCGAGCTGGCAATGGCGGTCTGACCCTGAAAGCTCTCCGGAAAAGGCGCCTGCGGGCGCCTTTTCTGTTTCTGGCCCGGGTATGCGCCTTCTCCAGCACGTCAAAATCCCGACAGCGTTCTGTGGTCGCAGCGGGCCTTATTATTTAACACGCTGTAATCATTGATTAATTGTTAGTTGGTCAGAACTTTGCATTCACCCCGTCGAAACCTGTTCAGCGCCACCCCGGGACACCGGGCGCGCAAGAGCTTTTGGAACCGGGAGACGAGCAATGGTCCAGCGAGCCGATATCAATAACGTCCTGTCCGAGATGCGCAATCTGCGGGCGCAGATGATGCAGAACCAGCGCATGGATAACGACCTGGCGATACGTGGCCAGGTGGACAAGCCGTCGGGCCCGGAAAAGGTCAACGAAACTCCGGGCTTTGGCGATATGCTCAACCAGGCCGTGAACAAGGTCAACGACCTGCAGTCGACCACCGGCGAACTTCGAACCGCCTATGAGCAGGGCGACCCAAACGTGGATATCACCCGGGTGATGATTGCCTCCCAGAAATCGTCGGTCGCTTTTGATGCCCTGTCCCAGGTTCGTAACCGGGTGGTCAAGGCGTATGAAGACATCATGAACATGCCGATCTGACGGCCGGTATAACGAGTTAGTAGCGGAGCAACCCCATGGCCAGTATACCTGCAGACGCCACCTCCACTGAGCTGTCCACCACCGGTTCGGACACCGAAAGTGAAAGCCGCAGCGACCTGCTGTTTGGCTTCAACCGCCTTAACCTGCTGCGGCAGATCGGACTTATGGTGGGGCTGGCTGCCAGCGTGGCACTGGGCGTGGCCGTGGTGCTGTGGGCACAGGAGCCCAACTACCAGCCGGTGCTGGGAGATCTCTCCAGCTACAACCCGGAAGACGTTTCCCGCATCCTTGACCAGAGTGGCATCGAGTACCGCATGGACGGCCGCTCCGGTGCCCTGCTGGTGGCATCGGACCAGGTCTATGACGCCCGCCTGAAGCTCGCTGCCGAGGGCGTGACCGACAGGGACACCATTGGTTACGAGTTGCTGGACCAGGAGCAGGGACTGGGCACCTCCCAGTTCATGGAAACCATCAGCTTCCGCCGGGGCCTGGAAGGTGAGCTGGCCCGGACTATCGGCAGCATGCGCAGTGTCAAATCCGCACGGGTGCACCTTGCCATTCCGGAGCGTTCCGTCTTTGTCCGTGATGCCCGCAAGCCAACTGCCTCGGTATTCCTGAATGTCTTCGCTGGTCGCCGGGTGGAGCAGGAGCAGATCAAGGCCATCGTCAACCTGGTGGCAGGCAGTGTGCCGGAGATGAGCCGGGAGCAGGTGACCGTGGTCGACCAGAACGGCAACCTGCTGACCGGCCGTGAGGAGGATGCGAATCGCCGGGACATGCAGGAACAGTATGAATACACCGAGCGAACGGAGGAGCGCCTGACCAGCCGGGTGGCTTCCATGATTGCACCGATTGTCGGCGACAGCCGCTTCCGCGCGGAAGTCAGTGCCGACCTGGACTTCTCCTCTGTCGAGCAGGCGGAAGAGCTCTTCAACCCTGAACAGCAGGCCATTCGCAGCGAGCGGGAAATGTCCGAGCAGCGCGCCAGCGGTGCCCAGGGCGGTATTCCCGGTGCGCTCTCCAACCAACCCCCGGGTCAAGCCGCTGTGCCTGAGCAGGCCGCAGCCAACGCGGACGAAGAAGAGGGTGGCCAGGCCCAGCCAGTGGACATCCGCCGTGAATCCACCCGCAACTACGAAGTGGACCGCACCGTCAGCTACATTCGCCAGGCGCAGGGAGGTATCAAGCGCCTGACCGTTGCCGTGGCCGTGGATGACAAGCGGGTGGTGGATCCGGACACCGGTGAGGTCAGTTACCAGCCATGGCAACAGCAGGAGCTGCAACGCCTGAATATGCTGGTACGTGATGCCGTGGGCTACTCCGCTGCCCGGGGTGACAGTGTCACGGTGATGAACACGGCGTTCGCACCGGAGCAGCCGGTGGAATACGTGGAGCCTTCGTTCTGGGAGCAACCCTGGTTCTGGAACCTTATGAAGCAGGTGCTTGCCGGGGTGGTAATCCTGGCGCTGGTCCTGGGCCTGCTGCGCCCGGTCCTCAAGACCATTTCCGGTGGCAGCCGGCATGGCCGGGAGGATGGCGCTGGCTCAGGCGGAGGCTCTTACGATGACCTTGGTATGGGTGCCGACAGGGCACTGGCGGATGCCATGGGCGGTCAGGATGAGTTGCTTTTGCCTGGCGCCGCTGACAGCTATGATAGGCACCTGAACGCTTTGAAGGGGCTGATTGCCGAGGACCCGGCCCGGGTCGCCCAGGTAATGCGCCAGTGGGTGAACGTCGATGAGTGAAGAAAATCGCCAGGACGGGGACAATAAACAACTCCGCCGCAAGATACCCCGGGTAGAGCAGGCCGCAATCCTGCTGATGTCCCTGGGTGAGTCCGACGCCGCCGAGATCCTGCGTCATATGGGCCCCAAGGAAGTCCAGCGGGTCGGGGTGGCCATGGCCCAGATGAAGGACGTGAGCAAGGATGAAGTGTCCTATGTGCTCAATGAGTTTGTCGACGCCGTTGGTGGCCAGACCGGCCTGGGTGTGGGCAATGATGAGTACATCCGCGCCATGCTGACCCAGGCCCTGGGGGACGACAAGGCCAATAGCCTGATCGATCGTATCCTGATCGGCGGTAACACCACCGGCCTCGACACCCTCAAGTGGATGGAGCCCCGCGCCGTGGGCGATATCATTCGCTATGAGCACCCCCAGATCCAGGCCATTGTTATCTCCTACCTGGATCCGGACCAGGCGGCCGAGATCCTTGGCACCCTGGAGGACAAGGTTCGGCTGGATGTGATGATGCGGGTAGCGGCCCTCGAGAGCATCCAGCCCCAGGCCCTGCAGGAACTCAACGATATCCTCGAGAAGCAGTTCTCCGGCGGCTCCGGCGCCCAGACCAGCCGTATCGGTGGCGTCAAGCGGGCGGCCGACATCATGAACTTTATGGACCGCTCCATTGAGGGCGGCCTGATGGATTCGATAAAGGATATGGATCCGGACCTGGCGTCAACCATCGAAGACCTGATGTTCGTGTTTGATAACCTGGTGGAAGTGGACGACCGGGGCATCCAGGCCCTGCTGCGGGAAGTGTCTTCCGAGGTGTTGGTGGTTGCTCTCAAGGGTTCTGATGATGCGGTCAAGGACAAGATCTTCCGCAACATGTCCAAGCGTGCCGCCGAGTTGCTCCAGGATGACCTGGAGGCCAAGGGCCCTGTCCGCGTCAGTGAAGTGGAGTCCGCCCAGAAAGATATCATCACCATTGCCCGTCGTATGGCGGAAGCGGGTGAGATCACCCTCGGTGGTGCCGGCGAAGAAATGATGTGATGAAGGATTCCCGTCGCGGTACCCGAGTTCCTCCCGAAGAACTCAGCGCCTGGGAGCGTTGGGAGTTGCCGTTGCTGGACGAGCAGGGCAACGAGATCGCCCGTGAGGAAGAGGTGGACGTCAAGCCGCTGACAGCCGCCGATATTGAGTCCATCCGTCAGTCGGCCTGGGAAGAGGGCCTGGAAGAGGGCCGCAGTTCCGGCTATCAAGAGGGCTTCGCGAAAGGTTCGCAAGACGGCCGTGAGCAGGGCTATCGCGAGGGCCGGGAAACCGGTGAAAGGGAAGGCCGGGAACAGGCCGAGCAGAATGCCCGCAGTGCCATTGACGAAAAACTGGCGCGACTTGAAAGTGTCATGGCCGAGTTGGTGGCACCCATTGAGCAGCACCAGGACGAACTGGAGTCTGCCCTGGTCAACCTGGCTACGGTACTGGCTCGGGCGGTCATCCACCGGGAGTTGTCCCTGGACTCGTCACAGATAAGGCAGGTGGTTACCGATGCGGTCAACAGCCTGCCGTCGACCCGTGAGAATGTCCGGGTTCGCGTTCATCCCTCTGACCTTGACTGGGTCAGTGAAGTCGCCGGGCGCCTCGATGCGGAAGTCGCGATTACCGGGGACGAGTCTATCCTCGCGGGGGGATGTAAGGTGGAAACCCGCCACTCGCTGGTGGATTACACCGTTGAAAAGCGTTTCCAGAAGGCCGTTCAGGGCATGCTGGAGCAGCAGATCGGCAGCGCTTCAACCGGCGAGAGCGAACAGCTGGAGTCGGTGATGGGAGAGCTGTCTGATTTCCACCGGGATGTACTGGACGAGCCGGGGGAGTCCGACGATGACCAGCAGCCTGGCTGATCGCCTGCAGCGACTGAGCGGCAATATACCCCCTGAACCCGCGCCGGAACTGTCCGGGCGCCTGACCCGTATGGTTGGCCTGACCCTGGAGTGCGTGGGCTGTCCCATGGTCGTGGGCGATCGCTGCCTGATCCTGGGCCAGGGTGATGCCACCGTGGAGGCGGAAGTGGTGGGGTTCGAGGACGACAGGGTCTACCTGATGCCCCTGACCGCCATTGATGGCCTGCGCCCCGGTGCCAGGGTGGTGCCATTGTCGGCGGCCAGCAAGGTTCCGGTGGGCGAGGGTTTGCTGGGGCGAGTGATCAATGGCAACGGCGAACCGCTGGATAACCATGGTCCATTGCAGGCCGAAGCCCGGGTGCCGCTCTCCGGCGAGATCATCAACCCGCTGAACCGCGCCCCCGTTCGCACCTCCATGGATGTGGGTATCCGTGCCATCAACAGTCTTCTGACCGTGGGCCAGGGCCAGCGCCTTGGCCTGTTCGCCGGCAGTGGCGTGGGCAAGAGCATGTTGCTGGGCATGATGACCCGGTTTACGGATGCGGATATTACCGTCGTTGGCCTGATTGGCGAGCGGGGTCGGGAGGTCAAGGAGTTCATCGATGACATCCTGGGGGAGGAAGGGCTGTCCCGTTCAGTGGTGGTTGCCTCGCCGGCGGATGACTCGCCCCTGATGCGCCTGCGCGCCGCCATGCTGACCACCCGTATCGCGGAATACTACCGTGACCAGGGCAAGCGCGTTCTGCTGCTGATGGACTCCCTGACCCGCTATGCCCAGGCCCAGCGGGAAATCGCCCTGGCGGTAGGAGAACCACCGGCGACCAAGGGTTATCCGCCATCGGTGTTTGCCAAGCTGCCACAACTGGTGGAGCGCACCGGCAATGGCAAGCCCGGAGGAGGCTCGATTACCGCGTTCTATACCGTGCTCACGGAGGGTGACGACCAGCAGGATCCGGTGGCGGACTCGGCCCGGGCCATTCTTGATGGCCATATCGTGCTGTCCCGGCGCCTGGCGGAAGAGGGCCACTACCCTGCCATTGATGTGGAAGCCTCCGTCAGCCGGGTTATGCCCCATGTTACGGACAAGGACCATTTCGCCCGGGCCCAGCGTTTCAAGCAGGTGTATTCCCGCTACCAGCAGGCCCGGGACCTGATTAGCGTGGGAGCCTATGTGAAGGGCTCCGATCCGGAAACCGACTTTGCCATCCGCTATATTGACGCCATACGTGACTTCCTCCGGCAGGACCTGAATGAGGGCGCCCCGTTTGACCAGTGCGTGGAGCAATTGCTGGCCTTGCTGCCAGAGAAGCCTCCAAAGCCCGGCAATGCGGACAGAAACCAGGCCGGGGGCCGTGAATGACGGTACGGTCGCAACGCCTGCAAGTAGTGCTGTCGCTGGAAGAGCGCAAGGAACAACAGGCCCTGGACCGTATGAACGATGTACGGCGCCAGTGGCAGGAGGAACAGGACCGCCTTGAGGAATTGCAGCGCTACCAGCTGGAGTACCACCAGCAAATGCGGGAACAGCAGCAGGGGACCGTGCCGGTGGCGAGGCTGCAGGGTTGGCAGAACTTCATTGCCCGCCTGGACTTGCTCCTTGGGCAGCAGCAGGCCCGGGTCGAGCAGGCAGAGCAGCGCGTCGAGCAGGCGCGACAGCAATGGCAGCAAGCCTGGGAGCGGCGCCGGGGCATGGAAAAGTACATCCAGGCCTGCCGTGCCCAGGAGCAACGGGACCGTGACCTCGCCGAGCAGAAGCAGTCTGATGAAGCCGCCGCCCGTCAGTTCTCACGGCGGCGCTAAGTATCCGTGCGAGACAGTGCTGGAATACAAAAGCCTACACATTGGCTATCCTGAAGGGCGTGCGCCTGTTCAGAAGTCCTGCCGGTCCACGGATCACAGTGTTGCAGTGGCAGGCGATCAGCGGCAGGATTACCCCAAAGTCAGACCCGGTGTCTGACCCAGGTTAGCGGAGGGAACGACCATGCCTGTGCACACCCGACAAAGCGACGACGGTGAAACCCGCACCATTGCCATCGAGGGACGTTTTGATTTCAGTACCCACCAGGCCTTCCGTGATGCCTATGAAAACGATTCGGAGGGAGTCCGGCACTGGGTGATCGACATGTCTGATACCCGGTACCTGGACAGCTCCGCACTGGGCATGCTCCTGTTGCTGAGGGACTTTGCCGGTGGTGACAATGCCAGCATCTGCATCGAGAACTGCAACGGCGACGTGCGCCGTATCCTGGCCATCTCCAATTTCGAGCAGCTTTTTTCCATTCGTTGACGCGACCGGTGAGGGTGCTGCTGTGTCTGGCAGGCCCTCCGGGTGAGAGGATGCACCCGTGACAGATCCCGATAACCCCAGGCCGTTGCGGCTGCTGATTGCCGATGACAGCAGCACGGACCGGCTGATTCTCCAGGCCATACTTCGACGTCAGGGGCATGAGGTACAGGCCGCCGAGGACGGCCAGGCGGCACTTCAGCTCTATCACCGCTGGCAACCGGATATGGTGTTGCTGGATGTCATGATGCCAAGGATGGACGGTATGGAAGCCGCCCGCCAGATCAAGGCGCTGGCCGGCGAAACCCTGGTGCCGGTGATCTTCCTTACCTCCCTGTCCGATGCCGGTTCCCTGGCCCAGTGCCTTGAAGCCGGGGGTGACGATTTCCTGCCCAAGCCCTACAACCCGGTCATCATCCGGGCCAAGCTTTGGGCGTTTGATCGCATGCGCC
>Ga0098066_1000091_pt1 | contig 33247 bp, 28 predicted proteins | sample 25BtaG_FD_76332 | JGI IMG/M metagenome (GOLD analysis project Ga0098066, IMG submission 76332) | Marine viral communities from Cariaco Basin, Caribbean Sea - 25B_WHOI_OMZ_CsCl | ecosystem: Environmental > Aquatic > Marine > Oceanic | place: Caribbean Sea: Cariaco Basin | collected 2014-11-08
AAAGAACACGAAAAACACGAAAAAATGATCACAGAATAAAAAGCGTTTGGTTTTTATATTTCGTGTTCTTTCGTGGATTTCGTGGCTAAAACAATCCTTTCATCTTTTCCTTTCGCGTTCTCCCTCTCACCCTCTTTCCCGCTCACCCTGAGCCTGTCGAAGGGCCGTGGCAATAAAAAACCCGGAGAACGTCGCCGCTCCCCGGGTTCTTTTCAGCCTGCCAGTGTATTACTTGCTGGCGCCTTCCTGGCGGGCTTTCTCAAGGATCGCATTGAGGGTCTCGCTGGGCTGCATGACCTTGCATACCTTCTCTGCGGGCGGGTGGTAGTAACCACCGATATCCGCCGGATGGCCCTGGATCACGCTCATTTCTTCCAGGATCTGGTCCTTGTTCTCTTCCAGCTTCTTCGACAGTTTCTCGAAGAACGCTTTCAGGTCCTTGTCCTTGTCCTGGTTGGCCAGCTCTTCCGCCCAGTAACGGGCCAGGTGGAAGTGACTGCCCCGGTTGTCCAGCTCACCGGTCACCCGTGATGGCGACTGGTTATTCTCCAGCAGACGGCCAGTGGCCTTGTCCAGCGCTTCGCCCATCAGGCGGGCACGGTCGTTGCTCTGCTTTTCACCGAGTTCTTCCAGGGAAACCGCAATAGCAAGGAATTCACCCAGGGAATCCCAGCGGAGGTGGTTCTCTTCGAGCAGCTGCTGTACGTGCTTGGGTGCAGAGCCGCCGGCACCGGTTTCGTACAGGCCACCACCGTTGAGCAGCGGTACGATGGACAACATCTTGGCGCTGGTGCCCAGTTCCAGGATCGGGAACAGGTCAGTCAGGTAGTCGCGCAGTACGTTACCGGTTACAGAGATAGTGTCCTTGCCACGGATCAGGCGCTCCATGGTGTGACGGATAGCCATTACCGGCGGCATGATGCGGATGTCCAGCCCCTCGGTGTCGTGCTCCTTCAGGTAGGTTTCCACCTTCTTGATCAACTGGGCGTCGTGGGGACGCTCGTCATCCAGCCAGAACACCGCCGGCATACCGCCGGAGCGTGAACGATTGACCGCCAGCTTGACCCAGTCGCGGATCGGCAGGTCCTTGGTCTGGCAGGCGCGCCAGATATCACCCTGCTCCACCTTGTGTTCGGTGAGTACGGTGCCGTCTTCGGTAACGACGCGGACAATACCGTCTTCGGGAATTTCGAAGGTCTTGTCGTGGGAACCGTATTCCTCGGCCTTCTGGGCCATCAGACCCACGTTGGGTACGGTACCCATGGTGGTGGGATCGAAGGCGCCGTGGGTCTTGCAGAAGTTGATCACTTCCTGGTAGATGGTGGCGTAGGTGGACTCGGGCATGACGGCCTTGGTGTCCTTCAGCTTGCCGTCACGGGCCCACATCTTGCCGGAGTTACGGATCATCGCCGGCATGGAAGCGTCGACGATCACGTCACTGGGCACATGCAGGTTGGTGATGCCCTTGACGGAATCCACCATGGCGATTTCCGGGCGGTGCTCGTAGGTCTTGTGCAGGTCTTCCTGGATCTGCTCCTGCTTGGACTCCGGCAACTGCTTGATCTTCTCGACCACGGACGACAGGCCGTTGTTCGGGTTAACGCCGATTTCCTGGAACAGGTCGCCGTACTTGTCGAACAACTCCTTGTAGAAGACCTTTACCGCATGCCCGAACACGATCGGGTGGGAGATCTTCATCATGGTGGCCTTGACGTGCAGGGAGAACATCACGCCGGTCTTTTCGCAGTCTTCGATGGCATCTTCGAAGAACTTCACCAGCTTCTTCTTGCTCATGAACATGCCGTCGAGCACTTCACCTTCCAGCAGGGGCAGGTCAGACTTCAGCACGGTCTGCTCGCCCCTGGTGTTTTCAAACACAATGCGGGCATTGGTGGCCTTGTCCAGGGTCACAGACTGCTCGCTGGAGTAGAAATCACCACCACGCATATGGGCTACGTGGGTGCGTGAGGCCGGGCTCCACTCCCCCATGGTGTGAGGATATTTGCGGGCGAAGGCCTTGACCGCGGCCGGGGCGCGACGATCCGAGTTGCCTTCACGCAGCACCGGGTTTACCGCGCTGCCCAGTACCTTGGAATAACGGGCCTGGATATCCTTCTCTTCGTCGTTTTCCGGGTGTTCCTTGTACTCAGGAACCTTGTAGCCCTGATCGTTCAGTTCCTTGATCGCGGCACGAAGCTGGGGAATGGACGCGCTGATGTTCGGCAGCTTGATGATGTTGGCTTCCGGATCCTTGGTGTACTCGCCCAGTTCAGCAAGGGCGTCGGGAACACGCTGGCCTTCTTCAAGGTAGTCGGGGAACGTAGCCAGGATACGGGCGGCCAGGGAAATATCGCTGGTCTCGAAGGTAATACCCGCCGGCGTAGTGAACGTCTGAAGAATAGGCAGAAGAGAGCGGGTCGCCAGTGCCGGAGCTTCGTCGGTCAGTGTGTAGACAATCTTAGGGTTTGATTCTGTCATGTGCGTCCTCAAGGTTGGTTGTCAGTTCAGGACGGTCAGGGCTGATACCGGCGTCTTGTGGACTCCGGATTCAGGAAGCTCTGTTGCACGGGGCATCAGATAGGTCAGAGCCTCCATACGCAGACACTGATTACGAACTTTTTATTGGAGCTAGACAATATACCAGTTTTTAGGTCACTCAGGTTACGATTTTAGTCTAAAGTCGCAGCGCCCGCCGGTTGACAGACCGCACTGAAATCGACCCACAAGCCAGCTTGCAGGCCGTTCCTGACAACAGTATGACGGTCGGTTACGCTGTCCCCGTTACTGATCTGGCGCCAGCAGCCCCGCCTCGGCCAGCGTTTCGCGGATGCTGTCGAGGGCTTCCGGGTTGGCCAGCGCATCCCGGTTATCCGAGCGGGCCGAGCCGTTGAGTAACCGGGCCACCGCCAGCTCCACTTTCTTGCCACTGCGAGTGTAAGGGATATCCGAAACGGCGAGGATATGCTTCGGCACGTGGCGCGGGCTGGCCCCCTCCCGGATACGCTGTCGCAGGGTCTTGGTGAGCTCCCCTGTGAGCTGATGCCCGGGCGCCGGCACGAGCAGCAGCACGATCTCCACGTCACCCTCCACCTGCCGGCCCACCACCAGGCTGTCGGCAACCTCGGCGATGGTTTCTACCTGTCGATAGATTTCCGCGGTACCGATACGGACCCCACCGGGATTCAGGGTAGCGTCGGAGCGGCCGTAGATGATCGCACCACCATGCTCGGTGAATTCGATAAAGTCCCCATGGGCCCATACGCCCGGGAAGGTATCGAAGTAGGCACTGTGATAGCGCTCACCCTCCGGATCATTCCAGAATCGCACGGGCATGGAAGGCAGAGGCTGGCGGCAGACCAGCTCGCCCCGCCCTTCGCTCACCGGCTTGCCGTCATCGCCGTACGCCACGGCATCTACCCCCAGGAAGCGGCACTGGATCTCGCCACGACGGACCGGCAATAATGGACAGGCGCCGACGAAACACCCGCAGATATCGGTACCACCGGCAATAGAGCCAAGCAGGACCGACGGAGCTCCGTCGCTGTAGACCCAGTCATAGTCCTCGGGCAGCAGCGGCGAGCCGGTGGAGAAAATCACCCGCAGGTGACTCTGGTCCAGATCCCTGGCGGGCCGGATTTCCGCCTTGCGGCAGCCGGCCAGGAACTTCGCGCTGGTGCCGAAGTGGGTTATACGTTCGCTGGCAACCACCTCCCACAACATGCTGATATCCGGATAGCCCGGGGAGCCATCAACCGTTACCACGGCAGCGCCGGTCATCAGCGCCGAAACCTGCCAGTTCCACATCATCCAGCCGCAGGTGGTGAAGTACAGGAAACGGTCGTCCGGGCCAACGTCCCCGTGCAGCATCAATTCCTTGGCGTGGTTCACCAGGATGCCCGCACTGCCGTGGACGATGCACTTGGGCTTGCCGGTAGTACCCGAGGAATAGAGGATGTAAACCGGATGGTCCGGTGGCAACGGCACAAAGGACGGGGCTTCGCCCCCGCCAGCGGCCAACGCATCGTCCCAGGTGGTGACCTTGTCGCCGGCCAGGGGCTCACCATCGGGCAGCTGTGGGATGCTGACCACGCATTTCAGGGATGGCAGCTGTGCTACCAGTTCCGCGAATTCGTCTTGGCGACGGAAAACCTTGCCGCCGTATCCGTAACCGTTGACGGTAATCAACGCCGCCGGCTCAATCTGGCCAAAACGGTCATTGATGGCGCCCACACCAAAGTCCGGTGAGGCCGAGCTCCAGATGGCCCCCATGCTGGTAGCGGCCAACATGCCGACAATAGCCTCGTAGCCGTTGGTGACGATACCCGCGACCCGGTCGCCCTGTTGCACCCCCTTACTCCGCAGGAAGGCCTCCAGGGCCCCCACATCGGCTTTCAGGCGGCGGTAGCTGCGGCGCAGGACCGGGCGCGTCTCGCAATGGGCGACAACCGCTTCGCTGTCGGCATGGTCGCCTTCCGCCATGCGCAGCAGGTTGGCGGCAAAGTTCAGTTTCATGCCCGGGAACCACTGGGCACCCGGCATTTCACGACTGCCCAGCACCGTGTCGGCAGGCGTATCGCAGACCAGTCCGCAGAAATCCCAGACCTGCTGCCAGAAGACGTCGAGGTGCTCGATGGACCACTGATGCAAGGCGTGATAATCGGTAAACGGGCCATAGCCCTGCTGTTCCAGGGAGGCCTTGAAGCGGCCCATGCGCGACTGCTCCCGGGTCTCCGGCGATGGAGTCCAGACGACGGGGGATTGCTCTGTTGTACTCATCCGAATCTCCTGTTTACTGCATGTGCCAGCCGTGACTGACCACGATGGACTGGCCAGTCAGGGCAGAGGAGGGAAAGGCAGCCAGGTGCACAGCCAGTTCCGCCACATCTTCAACGGTGGTGAACTCGCCATCCACCGTGTTCTTGAGCATGACGTTGCGGATAACCTCCTCTTCGGAGATAGCCAGCTCCTTCGCCTGTTCCGGGATTTGTTTTTCCACAAGCGGCGTACGCACGAAGCCCGGGCAGATGATATTGCTGCGAACCTTGTGTTCGGCGCCCTCTTTTGCCACGGCCCTGCAAAGTCCCAGCAAGCCATGCTTGGCGGCGACATAGGGAGACTTGAGGGGCGAGGCCTCTACCGAGTGCACCGACCCCATGTACAGCATGGCGCCGCCCTTGCCGGCGTACATCTGTCGCAGCGCAGCCCGGGTTACGAGGAAGGCACCGTGAAGGTGGACATCGATGACCTTCTGCCAGTCAGCGTAGGCCAGCTTGTGGATGGGATCGATATGCTGGATGCCGGCATTGGCCAGGGCGATATCGACGCCGCCCCACTGGTCAGCCACCGCCTTGAAGCCGTCATCCACGGCCTGCTCGTCGGTTACATCCATGGCCAGGGCAATCGCTTCGCCACCGGCCGCCCGGATGGCGTCAGCCGCTTCAGTGGCGGTTTGCAGGTCCAGGTCGGCAATGGCGACCCGGGCGCCTTCCCGGGCGTAGTGTTCGGCAATGGCGCGGCCAATGCCCCGGCCAGCGCCGGTGATGAGGGCCGTTCTGTTCTTGAGTCGCATAGCGGATACCCCTTGTTGTTGCATTGTTGGTAGTCGGGACCCGGGTGTAGCAGCATCTGTGCCGGTTATTATTTTTATTTTATATCAATGAGTTAATGTTAAAGCTCTGAATTCATGGCGAATGGTATGTCCTGTTTCCTGGACAAATCGTCAATCCGGTGTCCGGCTTCCAGGACAAGTGTCCGGTTTGCAGGACATTCTGCCAAGCCTCGCATAAAGGGCCGAGCGGGACACACCCAACAACCTTGCCGCGCGCGTCCGATTACCACCCGTTGCATCCAGTGCAGCAGTAATGGCATCGGCTTCAGCCCTGGCTAACACGTCGGCGAGAGGCCTCACAGGCAACGCAGCCGCGTCCCCAGGCCCCACACCAGGGTTCCGGCCGGTTTCGGCCGTCCCCAGCGGCGGCAACGCCTGGGCCAGTGCCCGCACATCCAACACTGAAGCATCCTCCGCCAGCGTCAGTGCCCGTTCCAGGACATTACGAAGCTCACGTACATTACCTGGCCAGCTGTGGCACCCCAGCAGTTCCAGCGCCTCTCGGGTAATGCCCGCTTCCGGGCCAGCTCCGCCGGCAAGTTCTGCCAACAGCCCCTCACACAATATGCCGAGGTCAGCAGGCCGTTCGCGCAGCGGCGGCACAAGTATCTCCAGCACATTCAGACGATAGTAAAGATCGGACCTGAACTGTCCCGCGGCAATCATGGCCGGCAGGTCACGGCTGGTCGCGGCAATGACCCGAACATCCACCGACTGAACCTGGCCCGAGCCCAGTGGCTCCACCTCACCTTCCTGCAGGGCTCGCAGAAGCTTTGCCTGCATCGGCAACGGCATGTCACCGACTTCATCGAGAAACAGGGTACCACTGTGGGCCAGCTGAAACCGGCCGTCACGATACTTGCTCGCACCGGTGAACGCCCCGGGGGCCACACCAAAGAACTCCGCTTCCAGCAGGGTTTCCGGCACGGCGGCCACGTTGACGGCAACAAAGGGGTTTTCTGCTCGGCGCGACGCGGCATGGATAGCCTGGGCCAACACCTCCTTACCGGTGCCGGTTTCTCCCCGGATAAGCACAGGCATGTCCCGCCCCGCCGCCAGCCGTGCCTTGCGCTTGACCTCCAGTGCCTGCGGTGTCGCACCAACAAAGTCAGACAGGCTGTACCGGGCACTTCGCGAGCGCCTGGCCAAAGCCTTGCGCGCGGCCTGCAGGTCCTGGTGCAACCGGCGATAGCGGGCAACCAGTGGCGTCAGCGGTTGCAGGTCATCATAGAGAACGCACGCGATAGCGCCGTTGGCGTCTCCCTGCCCGTCGTACCAGGGCAGGCGCGTGACCACCAATTGCTGTCCCTCATGCTCCATGATGTCCAGCAACAGGGGGTCGCCGCTTTCCACCACTTCCGGCATACGACTGTGGGGGATGATGCGCCGGACCGGTTGCCCGATAACGTCGCCCGGGCGTTTGCCGAGCAGCTGGCAGTAACTGTCGTTGATCCAGGTAATCCGGGATTCCCGATCAACAGCAATGGCACCGGCACTGGCCTTCTCGAACATCGCCATTAGCGCGTCGATCATTTCCCGGGTCAGCCCTTGTATACGGCCGGGCTCATAGGCTTCTGATGACATACCTTTCTCTTGTTGTTTCTACTTAACGCTTTGCCCAGGAACACCGGTATCCGACCCAGCTCCGTGACCTGCAGTGATCTCACGTCTACCGTCATCCCAGCCGGAGAAACGGGGCCAGCGAGATACCCAGAATGAACAGCAACGCCAGCAGTGCGGCAGTGACGGTCACGGGCTTGCGCAGGAACTGGTGCCACACCCCCGTACCCCTGCCTTCCTGCACAGCCTCTTCCCAGGCCTGACGCTGGGTGCTCAGACGCCTGGATTGATACGCCTTGAGCAATTCCTTCGCACGCTCTGCCTCTGCCGCATCATGCACCCAGAAGCCGCCCATACTGATGCCCCAGAACGAGGGCGGCGTTTCGTAGTAGTTCACCTCGTGCTCCTCGAACAGGGCGCGGATTTCATCGGCCTCGTCATCGGGCACATGGCGCAGATTCATCAAATGGTGGGGCATCGGTTACACTCTCCCAGGAGTCTGCACGGCAAAAATCATACGGACTCCAAGCCTGTTCGGTGTCATTCATACAAGGATACTCCATGCCCGGCCACCTTGAGACCCTGCTGGCCTTTGATCGTCAGTACCAGCGCGACCAGCAGCAGTCGCCGGTCTTTCTTCACCGCCGGGATCGTCGTTACGCACTGGATAGCGGTGAGGGACAGGCGCCCGACATTTCCCGGTGGCTGGCCCAGCTTCACGCCATTGGCAGCCACGGTGCTGACCGGTACGACTTTCCGGAAATCCGCTTCTGGCGGCGCTTTTCCAACGGCTTCATTGCCGCAGGAGCCCTGCTGGGTGTCATTACCATGTCCGGCCTGCTGTTCTATGACGGCGGCCAGCAGATCAATGTCACTGTCATTCTGGGCTTTGTCTTGCTGCAGCTGATGCTTGCCCTGTACACCGCCGTCCAGGGCCTGGCCGGATGGCAGCCCTGGGCGCCGTTGATACACAGCCTGCAGCAACGCTTACAGAAGCAACAGCCCTCGCCAGCACTGTCGCCCCTGCTGGGCCCGATGATGACCAGGACCGCCCAGACAGCCGGACTTGTTTTCGGGGCCACTGCCCTGATCACCCTGCTGCTTTCGGTGGTGTTCCAGGACCTTGCCTTTGGCTGGAGCACCACCCTGGACACATCCGCTGAGGCATGGCACCGGGTAGTCAGCTGGGTGGCCTTGCCCTGGTCAGGCTGGCTGCCGGTGGCCAGCCCCTCGCTGGACCTGGTGGAAGATACCCGGTTCTTCCGGCTGGAAGGAAGCGGGGTGGACACAGCGTCGGCCCGCTGGGGCGCGTGGTGGCCCTTTGTGGCCATGACCTGGCTGGCCTGGATCATCCTGCCCCGCGCCATCCTCCTGGCCGTTGCCACCGTGGACCTGCGTCGCAAGGGTCGCCGCGCCGTGACGCGACACCCGGGGTACCAGGCTCTACTATGGCGTATGGAAACGCCCGCCGTCGATACTGGCGCCGACACCCGCGACAGTGGAAAGCTTCCCGAAGATCACCATTCGGCCACAGTGACGGTTCCCCACTCTCCACTGGCGGTCAGCTGGGCAGGAGCAACGGCCGACGCCCTGCTGCCGGGAGTCGACAAGCCCCTGCCCAGGGCTGGCGGCGCCCAGAGCCTGCAGGCGGACCGGGACACGCTGGCGAACCTGGCTCATCAAATCACTGAAGGTCGCCGCCAACTGGTGGTGGTGACCCGCAGCTGGGAACCACCCACTGCAGAACTGGCGGATTTTCTGGAAGACGCCAGCGAACAGCTACCCGGTGTCACCATCACCCTGTTGCCAGTCGCTACAGAACCCGGCCAGCGACCGGATGAACAGAAGCTGGGTCAGTGGCTACGGTTCGCCGAGCGAGTCGGGCAGGGGGTCCGCGTAGCCGCGGCTGAAACACAGGAGGCCGCCCATGGTCTCCAGTGATGAGGCGCCGGTATTCGCTGTTGTGGGCCACCCCAACCGGGGCAAGTCCAGTGTCGTAGCCACCCTTTCCCAGAACGACAGCATCGCCATTGCCCTGGAACCCGGTACAACCCGGGAGAGCCAGACCTACCCCCTGCAGGTGGACGGCCGCACGCTCTACACGCTGGTGGACACCCCCGGTTTCCAACGTCCCCGGCGGGTACTGGAGTGGCTGGAAGCCCACAGTCTGTCCGCCTCGGACCGCCCGGATACCGTAGCCGCCTTTGTTCACCAGCACCGGGACAACCCGCGCTTCCGGGACGAGTGTGAACTGCTGGCCCCGATCATCGAGGGCGCCGGGATCATTTACGTAGTGGACGGCTCGGTGCCTTATACCGCGGAACAGGAAGCGGAAATGACGATATTGCGCTGGACAGGTCAACCCAGCCTGGCGCTCATCAACCGCATCGGCCCGGACGATCACACCGCCAGCTGGCAATCCGCACTGGGACAGTTCTTCCAGATTGTCCGCAATTTCGATGCGGTTCGCGCCCCGTTTGAGCAGCACCTGGGTCTGCTGAAGGCATTTGGCCAGCTGCGCCCGGACTGGGAGCAGCCGCTGGAAGACGCCGTGGGTTTCCTGACCCGGCAACGGGAAGACCGGCAATGGCGCTCGGCCCATCTGATTGCGTCGGCACTGACCGAGATGATGACCCACCAGGAATCGCGCGCACTGCCGAAAACCCTGGCCACTGCAGGCAGCGATAGCCGGCAGGCCCTGGAAGCGCGCCTGCGGGAACGCTGGTACCAGTACCAGCGGGAACGGGAGGAGACGTTACGGAAGGACGTCGAGACGCTCTACCAGCATCACCAAATCGCCCGCCAGGAAGCTGCCCTGAGCTGGCACCATGACCACGACCTGTTCAGCGAGGAAACCCGGCAGGTCTGGGCCGTCAGCAAGGCCTACCTGGCCACCGCCGGTTTTGGCGCCGGGGCGGTCGGGGGTGTCGGTATCGACGCCCTGACCCTGGGGCACTCCCTTGGCGCAGGCGCCCTCATCGGAGGTTTGCTGGGGGCGGCGGGCAGCTACTTCTATGGCGACCGACTGGCCATACGAGCACTCAACCTGGGCTCTCTCAAGGGCGCAGGTGACCTGCAAACTGCCACCTTTGGTCCGGTGCAGGACCTTCAGTTCGGCTATATTGTCCTGGGGAGGGCCGTGGATCACTGGTGGCATATCAGCCAGCGTAACCATGCCGGTCGTGAGCCGCTGGAGTTACCGCCATCAGAAAGCCACTGGCTGGAGAACCTCCATAGCGAAACCCGCAAGGCTCTCCAGCAGGCCCTCACCCGGCTACGCAAGAACCGCAAGCTCAGCCACGGTGAACAGCAGGAACTTGAAGTGGCCCTGCACAGTGCTCTGGAAGGGTATAGCCACTGGCGCCTGGAAAGCATCGCTTGAAATGCATAGAGGTCTAATGTTTATACTATAAAGCTGTTTCACCCGATTCTGGCCAATCAACCATGAGGTACGCCCATGAAAATCGTTAGAGTTCAGGACATCATTGGTACCGAGCGTGAAGTCAGCGACAAGCAGTGGACCAGCCGCCGCCTTCTGCTCAAGAAGGATGGAATGGGATTCTCCTTCCACGAAACCATCATCAAGGCAGGCTCCGAGCACACCTTCTGGTACAAGCACCACCTGGAAGCGGTTTACTGCGTTGCCGGTAATGGTCGCATCAAGGACCTGGCCACGGGTGAAGTCCATGAGATCACCGACGGTACCCTCTACGCCCTCGACAACCACGACAAGCACACCCTGTACGGTGGCACCGAGGACATGCGCCTGATTTGCGCCTTCAACCCGCCGGTGACCGGCCAGGAAGTCCATGACGAGGACGGCGCCTACCTGCCGGACACCAGCGATAACTGATCCGGTCTGATATGGCGGCTGACCCGACCGCTGACACACCGCCACCGCCAGCGCGCCTGCTGCCGGTGGCGGTGTTGCTTTGGCTGGCAGGGCTTTACCTGCGGGTCCCGATCCTGGTGGCGCCGCCGCTGGCACCGTTTATCAGTGCCGACCTGGGGCTGAACCAGGCCCTTACCGGGGCGCTCACTACCCTGCCCATCCTGATGCTCGCCATCGGCGCCATGCCTGGCTCCCTGGCCATATCCCGCCTCGGACCCCGCAATACCCTGGTACTGGCCATGGTCATTATGGCGCTTGGTTCCGCCGCCCGCGGCATGGCACCCGAGATTGTCACCCTGTTAGCCGCCAGCACCGTCATGGGGCTTGGCATTGCCATGATGCAGCCAGCTTTACCGGCACTGCTGCCACGATGGCTACAGCCCCACCATGTTGCCATGGGCACGGCAATTTACATGAACGGGATGCTGATGGGGGAGTTCGTAGGCGCCGGCGTCACCCTGCCGGTTCTGGTACCCCTGATGGATAACAGCTGGCGCCTGACACTACTGGCCTGGTCACTTCCGTCCCTGCTGGTAGCCGCTGCCCTGTTCCTGCCGAAACGGGACCTGGCCCGCCCGGCACAGCGTGCCGCCTGGCTGCCGGACTGGTCCAACCCACTGACCCTGAAAATCGGCGTGTTGCTGGGCCTGTCCGCATCCATGTTCTTCGGGCTCAACGCCTACATGGGCAACCTGCTCGAGCAGACCGGGCACTTCGACAAACTCTCCCGGGCCCTGTTCTTCTACAACATTGCCCAGGTGTTCGCCTCACTGGTGATGCTGAAAACCGCACGCCGATGGGTCGGCCGTCGCTACCTGATCGGGGTGATGGCGGTGGTCAGCGTGGTGGGCACCATCGGCGCCATTGTGCTGGAAGGCTGGTGGGCCATTGCCAGTGCCACGATGATGAGCTTCGTGGCCGGCATACTGCTGATCCTGCTGGTGGCACTGCCACCACTGCTGACCCGCCCCGGAGAAACCGGCCGGCTGTCGGCAGGTACCTTCCTGGTGGGTTATACCATTGCCTTCCTGGTGCCAATGATCGGCGGAGCAGTAGCGGACATGACCGGCGATGTTCGCCACAGCATCCTGGTGATGATTGTTTACAGTATTCTGGTGCTGCCGGTCATCCGGACCCTGGACCTTACGCCTGCAAGGCACGCCCAGGAAAGTTGATCTGGATTCAGGCTTCCGCCTGGGGCAATTCAACGCCTGGGTCTGAGCCGGCCAGCATGGCCTTTGCCTTGATACCCTGATCCAGCATCCGTCGCAGGGCACTCAGGTCATCCAGCGCTGCCTGGCCCCGGTCTTCGTCCACCTCACCGTTCACGATGGCCCGTAATACGGACACCTTGAGCTTCTGGTAAAGGGCTTCCACTTCCCTGACGGCTTCACTGTCGCGGTCTTCCGAAGTCAGCAGTCGGTTGAGCGCTTCCAGATATCGGTCCATCAGCAGTCTGACCGTCTGTTCCGGCATCGCACGACGTAGTTCGCGTAGCCGGATGGCACTGCCAGCCTGTCCGGCCACTTCCGACAGGTAACGGGCGGTGCGCACCGCCACGGTCAGTTGTTCCACCAGCTCCGAAGACATTTTCTCCGCCCGGGTCCTGGCGGCAAATCCGGTTATGGCGTTATACAGGCTATGGATAGCCGAAGTCTGGCGGGCACCCGCCGCCACCGTCATACCCTCCCGGGTGAGGGCGGCGTGAACCAGGCCGGTGACCAGCTCTTCCATCCGCTCCAGCTCCTGTTGCAACGCACCCACCGCCAGCTCCGGGGTCGAGGCCACGGTACGGTCCAGGTAGCGGGGCCGTGACAGATCCTCCTCGGCACTGCGGAAAAACCGGTCCAGCCGACGGGCCAGCCAGGGCACCAGGGGCAGGAGCAGGGCAATACCGATGAGTTTGAACAGGGTGTGGAAGGCCGCCAGCAGAATGGCCGGGCTACCTTCCAGGTCCAGCCAGTCCGCCAGCAGGCCGGCAAGGGCCAGCACAAGGGGCATCACCGCCAGGGCGATAACGCCGGCGACGAGGTTGAACAGGATATGACTCACGGCCAGGCGACGGGCATTGGCAGTGGCATTGAGCACCGCTACCGCCGCGGTTGAGGTGGTACCCAGGCTGGCACCAATCACACCGGCAGCGCCGGCTTCCAGGCTGATCACGCCGGTACCGGCCGCCGTCAACACAATGGCCAGGGTCGCCGACGAAGACTGGGTAAGCAGGGTGATCACAAAGCCGATACCCAGGTACATGGCCCAATGGGCACCTGCACCGCCTTCAACGGTGGAACTGAAGCCCGTGGCAAAGCCACCCAGGGAATCCTTCAGCAGGTCCAGTCCCAGGAAGAACAGCCCGAAACCAGCCAACGCTTCACCAAGCGAAGCCCAGCGGCTACCGGAGCCGGCAATGCGGAGAATGACACCCACGGTCAGAATGGGCAGCGCCAGCGCACTGATCTTGAAACCACTGCCCACCAGCGCTACCAGCCAGCTGGTCACCGTGGTCCCCAAGTTGGCCCCGAACACCACGGCAATCGCCTGGGACAAGGTCAGCATCCCGGCGTTGACGAAGCCGATGGTAGCCACCGTCACCGCACTGGAGGACTGAACCAGGCCGGTGATCAGGATACCAGTGGCCAGCCCCCGCAGCGGTCGGTCTGTCCATCGCTCCAGCAGGCGTTTGAGCCCGGCACCGGCAAAGGTTTTCAGGCCATCGGTCATCATGCCCATGGCCAGCAGGAACAGGGCGAGGCCGCCAGCGGCCTGGACAATCACTGAAAAACTCAAGAACAGGACTCCATGTCAGGTGGGTCGAGGCCAATTCCGGTTTGCTTCTTCCAGAGCAGGCCACCCCATGGATAACAAGCCGTGGGGTGGGGGCAGGTTTCTGTAGGGAACAATTGTCTGAGCGAAGCGAGTTTTTTGTTTCCGTAAGAAACCTGCCCCCGCCCTGCGGCTTACACCGAGAGTGACCTCAGATGTAGTAGTCTTTCAACGGAGGAAAGCCGTTAAATTCCACCGCACTGTAAGTCGTAGTATAGGCACCGGTGGACAGCCAGTACATCCGGTCACCGATAGCCAGGTTCAGCGGCAGCGGGTACTTGTGGTGCTCATACATGATGTCAGCACTGTCACAGGTCGGCCCCGCGATCACACAGTCCTCGCCTTCACCGGTTTTCTCGGTCCAGATAGGGAACTTGATGGACTCGTCCAGGGTTTCGATCAGCCCGCTGAACTTGCCCACATCGGTGAACACCCATCGGTGCAGCGCGGTACGGGATTTACGGGAAATCAACACCACCTCGCTTACCAGCACACCGGCATTGGAAATCAGTGAGCGCCCCGGCTCAATGATGATCTCCGGCAGGTCATCGCCGAAATCCTCCTGCAGGAAGCGGGCGATTTCCTCGGCATATACACGCAATTCGTTGGTGCGGGTGATGTAGTTGGCCGGAAAGCCCCCGCCCATGTTGATCATCTTCAGCTCGATGCCGTCTTCTTCCTTCAGGCGCTCGAAGATGACCTTTACCTTGCCAAGGGCCGCATCCCAGGCACCGATTTCCCGCTGCTGGGAACCCACGTGGAAAGATACACCGTAAGGTACCAGGCCCAGGTCGCGGGCCAGGATCAGCAGATCCATGGCCATATCCGCCTGGCAGCCGAACTTGCGGGACAGGGGCCAGTCTGCAGTCAGGGTGCCTTCGGTCAGAATGCGCACATAGACCTTCGATCCGGGCGCCGCCTTGGCAATATTACGCAGGTCTGCCTCGGAGTCAGTGGCAAACATGCGGACACCCTTCTCGTAAAAGGTGCGCACGTCCTTCGCTTTCTTGATGGTATTGCCATAGCTGATCCGGTCACCGGTCACCCCCAGTGCCATCACCTTTTCCAGCTCGTACACCGATGCAATATCGAAATTGGCACCCTTGTCCCGCAACATGGTCAGAATCTGCGGAGCCGGGTTCGCCTTCACTGCGTAGTAGACCCTGGCATAGGGAAAACCTTCCACCAGCTCATCGTACTGACGGTTGATTGTGGCGGTGTCGATGACCACGAATGGCGTTTCCTTCGTGTTTGCAAAATCCTTGATGCGTTTGAAGGTCTCGGCGTCGTAGTAATCGGCGATGTTGGCGTTGGCGAGGTCGGTCATGGGTGGTGTTTCCCTCCACAGGGTATACGCGCAATAAAAAAGGGTGACAGTCTGGCTGCCACCCCGTAATTTGCGCGATCATCGAGCTTTTTCAGATACCCGGATATGAGCAGAAGTACCCATAACCGAAGGTGTTAATTCACACGGCAACCGGCCACAAAGGCGCTGGCCCATCCGGGTCTTCCGGCGCACTCTTGCTACGCAGGTAACCCAGAATGGCGTCTTTCAGCTCCGAACCCTGCCCAAGCCCCTGATTGCCGAATAACCTGTTGAATTCGAGCACGTAGGGATAGCCCTCAACCAGGGCAATATCAAAACCCGCATGGTCCACACCCAGCCTCTGGGCCAGTCGTAACGCCAGGTCCGTAACAACCGCCGGCACCGGCGCATTATCAATGCCCCCGCCGCGGGCCACATTGTTATAGAACCCCTGCTCCGCCTGGGTCCGCCAATAGGCAGTCACCACCTGGTCACCGACAACCACTACCCGCACATCCCGGTCGATCGGCAGGTATTCCTGCACATACAGCACCGGCGTCTTCTCGCAGTAGGAAAGCCAGTCCTTGCGGGATTCAATCAGCCACACGCCTTCACCCATGGAAGCCTTTGGTAGCTTGGCGACAAATGGCAGCGGCATGGTGTTCCAGATCTGGTCGCGTTCTTCCGGGCCGTTGGCCTCGATAAGCGTCCAGGGGGTGTGCTCGGGCGCCACCGTCTGGAACGCCCGGGTCATCTCCACCTTGTCATGGCCAATGCGGTAGCTCGCCTCACTGGGGAAAACCCGGCAGCCCAGGCCGTAGACCAGCGCGTTCAACTGCCAATACTCCGGAAACAATACCCAGTCCGCTTCCTGCAACAGCGGTTTATGGTTCAGGAACTGTGCTGGCTTGAGCACAGTGGTATCTGGGAAGCCGAGGGTTCGGAAAATATCAAAGGAAACCAGGTGCATGGGACCAGGGCACTCGAATGGAAAGTGTGCATTTTATGCGCAACCCGGGAACTGGCAAGAATTATTTACCGAAGCTTGATCTGCGTCATTTAATAGGACTATGATGCGGATGATAATGCTTATCACTTAATCAACGGAGATGAATTCCATGAAAACCCTGATCCAATGCACCACCCTGACCGCCGCCCTGGCTTTCTCTGGCCTGGCTGCTGCCACTGACGTTGAACACTTCGAAGGCAAGGACTCCAATACGTTGCCGGAAGCTGTCGCCAACTTCTCTGAGTACAATGACAAGCTGGAAGCGGTTCTGGACGGCGAACTGACGCCGGAGGCCATGAATGAGGTTCACCAGCTGACCTATACCCTGGAGAAAGCCATTGCCAAAATGAGTGAGGAGCTGGATCACCTGGCGGTGACCCTGGAGGAAGTGCACCTGGCTTCCGAGAGTGCCGACGGTGACACGGTATCTGAGCAAGGCGCTGCCTATCTGGAGAAGTCCCGGCAATTGGTGAAGTAATTCTCAGGCCAGTGGCCAGCGTAAGTAGCCGGATTGGCTCGGAGTCTGGCGGCAGGGTGAGGGGGTATTTTCTTCGCCGCAATTCACGGTCCATCCCTGGACCGGCCTTGCTCCGCGCCATCCCTGGCGCTGCTACGAAAATACCCCCTCACCCCACCGCCGACGATTTACTCGGTAGTCCGCCAGAAAAAACAGTCAGCGCCTTGGCTCGATATCAGAAATATCTCTTACGTCGATAACACGGAGGTGCTGGAAGGTCTTTTTAGAGCAGGGCCATGGATGGCCCGAAGCAAGGCCGGCCCAGGGATGGGCCGTGAATTGCGGCGGCAAAAAGACCTTCCAGCACCTGCGTGCAGGCACCCAACCAAGCAGGCTACAATAATCCAGCACTAATCGAGCAAAGAAGAACGAAACCGGGAAGGACTAACCCCCTCCCACCGCCGAAAAGCCCGCGAAAAAGCCGCCTCCTCAGAAAAACCAAGTTGCTCGGAAACCGAAGTCACCGAGCCCCCCGACCGAAGCAATCCAACCGCCAGCCGATGCAATTCCCGCTCGCGCAAAACCTTGAAGGAAAGCCCCTCCTCGGCGAGCAACCGGGTCAAGTGCCGCCCGCTCATATGCAGCTCCGACGCAACCCGCTCCTTGCCCCAGCCGGGATGCTGCCGGACCAGCTGACTCACCTGACCACTCAGACTCTGATGACCAAGCGCCTCCAGCGTATAATCCGCCAGCTGCCGCAAATGGTCCCGCAGGGCGCTGTTGGCCTGGATCAGCGGCAACTGCCCCTGGTCCCGATGGAACTGCAGACAGTTACGACCAGCGCCGAACGCCACCGCCATACCCAATCGCTCACGATAGACTGACTCACCGACCTCCGGCTCATGGGCAAACAGGAGGGTTTCAGGCAAAAAGGCCTCCCCCGTTGCCCAACCGGCCAACCGCACCAGCGACGCCATAACGGCTTCAACCCGCTCGGCCACCCGCACCCGGAACTCCGGGTGATAACACAACAACAGGTGATCTCCTTCCTCCGACAGCGAAAACTCACCGCCATCGCCCACCACCGGCGCATACTCCACCAGTGCCTCCAGGCCATCCCGCAAGGTATCGCAGCTGACCAGTAGCATGCCGGCGCTGTCCAGATGCCCAACCTGCAAACCCAGACCAATATCGAGGCCCGCCAGCGGATCATTGGCCTGGCGGCAGTACTCCTCCCACAGCTGATCCTGCACCGCCAGCGGCACCCGTTGACCTGGCACCACCTCACAGGTAATAGATTCCGGCAGGATAAGTCCACGGCGTTGGGCCGCCTGCAGGATCGCCTGGGCATAGAGGTGGGTTACACTGGGGGAGGTTCCGATCATGGCCCGAATTGTCGTGGTTTGTGTCCCGTCCGGTCAGGAAAACCGGCGCATCAAATCGTAAGATACGGGATCATAACAACAAAATCAGGAAAACCATCATGTACGCAGTGATCGGCGCCGGCCCCATGGGCCTGGCCTGTGCCCGCAACCTTCAGAAACAGGGTATTCCCTTTACTGGATTCGAGCTCCACAACGATGTGGGGGGCCTGTGGGACATCGATAACCCCCACAGCACGATGTACGACACCGCCCATCTGATTTCGTCCAAGCGGATGACGGAGTTCACCGAGTTTCCCATGAAAGATTCGGTGGCCCAGTATCCCAGCCACCACGAGCTGAAAACCTACTTCCGGAACTTCGTGGACCATTTCGGCCTGCGGGAGCATTACGAGTTCAACACCCGGGTGGTCCGTGTCGAGCCCGACGGCGACGAGTGGCAGATCACCACCGAGCGTGATGGCCAGCAACAGACCCGGGCCTTTGCCGGAGTGATGATTGCCAACGGCACCCTGCATACCCCCAACATGCCCGAGCTGCCCGGTGACTTTGCCGGCACCGTGATGCATTCCGCTGAGTATCGTAATCCCGAAGTCTTCCGGGACAAGCGGGTGCTGGTGGTGGGCTGTGGTAACTCAGGGGCGGACATTGCCGTGGATGCGGTGCACCATGCCCGCTCCGTCGATATGAGCCTGCGCCGGGGCTATTACTTCCTGCCCAAGTTTCTCAAGGGCAGGCCCATCGATACCATCGGCGGCAAGCTGAAACTGCCCCGGCCCATCAAGCAGCGTATGGACGCCCTGCTGATCCGTATGGTGATGGGCAAGCCGTCCGACTATGGCCTGCCGGACCCGGACTACCGCATGTACGAGTCCCACCCGGTCATCAACTCGCTGGTACTCCACCACCTGGGCCATGGCGATATTCGCCCACGGCGCTCCATTGACCGCATCGAGGGGCACACGGTGCACTTCAGCGACGGCGAGTCCGGGGACTATGACCTGATCCTGATGGCCACCGGCTATTTGCTGGACTACCCGTTCATCGACCGCAAGCACCTCAACTGGCCGAAGAACGAGGACGCGCCCCGGCTGTACCTGAACATGATGCACCCGGACTACGACAACCTGTTCCTGATGGGCATGATCGAGGCCACCGGCCTGGGCTGGGAAGGCCGTAACCAGCAGGCGCGGCTGGCTACCCTGTTCATCCGTGAACAGCAGAAAGGGTCGACAGCGGCCGGTGCCCTGCGCCAGAAAAAGAAAACCCATGCCGGTGAACGGCTGGATGGCGGCTATAACTACATCAAGCTGGCCCGCATGGCCTACTATGTGAACAAGGACGCCTACCTGGACAGCCTCGCCAGCCATATCGCGGACCTTGAACCCGGCAGCAAGGGGTAAGCGGTCATGACGGTGCAGTTCGACCCCGCCAGCCTGATCACCCTGAACGTTATCCTCGCATTGATGATGTTCGGGGTGTCGCTCAACCTCAGACCCGCGGACTTCCAACGGGTACTGACTATCCCCCGCGCACCGGTGGCCGGGCTGATCGCCCAGTTCCTGCTGCTGCCACTGGGCACCTGCCTGTTTACCTGGGTTTTCCGCATCGACCCGGAGCTGGCCCTGGGCATGATCCTGGTGGCCTCCTGCCCCGGCGGCAGCTTCTCCAACATCATGACCTGGCTGGGCAAGGGCAGTGTGGCGGTATCGGTGAGCATGACCGCGGTCTCCAGCCTGGCGGCGACGGTGATGACGCCATTCAACTTTGCCCTGTATGGCTGGCTCAACCCCCATACCCGGGCCTACCTGCAGGAAATCGCCATCGAACCCGGCAATATCCTGCTGCTGGTATTGCTGGTACTGGCCCTGCCACTGATACTGGGCATGGTCACTGGTGGGCGCTTTCCCAAACTGGCGGTACGCAGCGAAAAGCCCCTGCGCCTTATCTCGCTGTTGATCTTCCTGGCCTTTGTGGCCATCGCTTTCCTGAACAACGTCGAACTGTTCCTGGCCCGATTCCACACCTTCTTCTGGTTGGTGGTGGGGCATAACCTGCTGGCCCTGGGGCTGGGCTACGCCATGGCCCGGCTGATGAAGCTGTCGGTCCCGGACCAGCGGGCAGTCACCATGGAAGTCGGTATCCAGAACTCCGGTCTGGGACTGGTCATCCTGTTTACCTTTTTCCCGGATGCCGGCGGCATGATGCTGATTACCGCCTTCTGGGGCGTCTGGCACCTGGTTTCCGGGCTGACCCTGTCGCAGATCTGGGCCCGCCGGCCCATTCCCCATCCAACAGAACAAGCAATCTGACCCCCATGACCCAGGAAAAACGCATTCTCATCACCGGCGCCGCCGGCTACATTGGTCACCAGCTGGGCAACCGGCTGGCGAAGGACTATTTCGTCTTCGGCACCGACATCAACAAGCGGGACGGCCTCACGTTTCCCCTGGAAGTGCTGGACGTGCGCGACAATAACCTGGTGCTCACCCTGGCGGAATACCGCATCACTCATGTGATCCACCTGGCATCCATACTCCAGGCTTCCCCGGACCGGCAGCGAGACTACGACATCGACGTCAATGGCACCCGCAACGTCCTGGAAGCCTGTGTCGCAGCGAAGGTAAAGCACATCACCGTCACCAGTTCCGGCGCCGCCTACGGCTACCACCCGGACAACCCGGCCTGGATCGACGAGGATGACCCGCTACGAGGCAACCCGGAGTTTGCCTATTCGGACCATAAACGCCAGGTGGAGGAGCTGCTGGAGAAATACCGGAACGAGCACCCGGAGCTGCAACAGCTGATCTTCCGGCCCGGTACGGTACTGGGGGCCGAAACCCGCAACCAGATCACCAGCCTTTTCCTGGCGCCCCGCCTGCTGGCCATTCGCGGCAGTGACTCACCGTTCGTGTTCATTTGGGACCAGGACGTGATCGGCGCCATGGAGCAGGGCATCCGTGAGGACAAAACCGGCCGCTACAACATGGCCGGCGATGGCGCCCTTACCATCCAGGAGATTGCCCGCAAGCTGGACAAGCCCCTGCTAACCCTCCCGGCCAGCGTGGTGAAAGCGGGCCTGAAGGTCGCCAAGTGGCTGGGCAAGCCGGTGGGGCCGGAACAGATCAACTTCCTTCGCTACCGCCCGGTGCTGAGCAATCGCCGGTTGAAGGAAGAATTCGGTTATCGGCTGCAGAAAACCTCGGCGGAGACCTTCGAATACTTCATCGAACAGGCGAGAAAGAAGGGGGATCTGTGACCGTTACCCTGATCACCGGCGCCGCCAGTGGCCTGGGCTGGGCCATGGCGCAACGCTGGTACAAGGCCGGGCACTGCCTGGTACTGGCGGATATCGACGCCGAAGCACTGCTGCGCCGGCGGGATGAACTGGGCGACGACACCCGGGTGCATATTGTCACCGTGGACGTCACCCACACACCGGACCTGGAGCGACTGGTACGGGAAACCGAAGACGTGTACGGACGCCTGGACCTGCTCGTGAACAACGCTGGCATTACCCACCGTTCCCCGGCCGCGAGCACCCACCCGGGCGTATTCCGCAAGGTGATGGCTGTCGACTGGCAGGGGCCGGTGGAGCTGACCCAGCTGGCACTGCCACTGCTGGAACGCAGTAAGGGACAGATCGTGTGCATCGGTTCCATGGCCGGCTGGATGCCGGTACCGGGCCGGGCTGGCTACTGCGCCGCCAAGGGTGCCCTGACCCAGTTCTTCGAGGTGCTGCGACTGGAACTGGAACCCCGGGGTATACACCTGCTGATGGTCTACCCCAGTTTCCTGGACACGCCCATCGAGCAGAACGCCCTGGGAGCCGATGGCCGCAAGGCTACCCACGCCCGCTCCACCATCGGTGGGATGGGCAGCGCCGATGAGATGGCCCGGATGATCGATGGCGCCCTGGCCAGGCGCAAACGCTGGCTCCTGCCCGAGCCTGTCTCCCGCTTTGGCAGCCTGCTGTGGCGAATTGCACCGGCACTGTACCTCAGGGCCGTGCGCCGCAGATTCGCCGCTGACATTGCCGACAGCTCAGCTCCGCTGACTGACACCTCCAGCGGGAACCCGGCAACATGATCGACCCCTGGCTCTGGCTCGGCCTGGCCATCCTGCTGGCCTACACCATTGAAGCCATCACCGGTTTTGGCTCCATAGTGATCGCCCTGTCCCTGGGGGCCATAATGCTGCCTATCCCGGAGATGCTGCCGGTGCTGGTGCCGCTGAACGTGTTCATGAGTGGCTACCTCACCTGGAAGCACCGCCAGCACATCCACTGGCGACTGCTGGCCACACTGATCCTGCCATTGATGGTGGCCGGCACCCTGACCGGCTATGTGCTCACCCCCTGGCTGGGAGCCAGTATCCTCAAGGCGTTATTTGGCGTATTGGTAGTGTGGTTTGCCGGCAAGGAGCTGTGGCGTCTGTTCGGCGGCCATGTAGCCGAACCCCATGGACTCATGACCAGCCGCATCATCACCTTCGGCGCCGGTATCACCCACGGCCTGTTTGCCTCCGGCGGCCCCTTGCTGGTCTATGCCCTGGCCGGCATACGGCTGGACAAGGGGCGCACCCGGGCCACCCTGCTGACGGTCTGGTTCACCCTGAACCTGACACTCAGCGCGCTCTATCTGTTCGACGGCAGCCTGTTAGCCAGTTCCGGTCGCCTGGTGTGGTACCTGCCGTTACTGGTCGTCGGGGTGTTGGTGGGGGAATTCCTCCATCACCGACTCAATGAAGAGCGGTTTCGGCAAGCGGCATACAGCGTGTTACTGGTCACCGGGTTACTGCTGATACTGCGGGCATAAAATTCCAAAAAACTATCGAATTTCATCTGCTCATAGCTTTAACGAATCAAAAGCATTGGAAAGCCCCATTGGGCATTGGACAGCGCCTTGAGGATACTGAGAGTCAGACGCATCAACTGATTCCCAGGAGGTACCCATGCGCACCGTAAAAGACCTGATGTCCAAGTGGACTCCCGCCCTCCACGAACGGGATTACCTGAGCCGTGCCGTGGACCAGATCCTCTCCAGTGGTCATACCGGCCTGCCGGTCGTGGACGATAACAACCGCCTGGTGGGGTTCCTGTCTGAGCAGGACTGCATCCGCTCGCTGGCCAGCGGCAGCTATCACTGCGACAACTGGGTCCGGATCAGCGATATCATGTCCCGCAACCCGGTATCGGTTACCCCGGAAATGTCAGAACTGGCCCTCGCCAACCTGTTCTCCGAGCAAAAGCCCAAGGTGTATCCGGTGGTGGACAAGAACGACCGCGTACTCGGCGTACTCACCCGTTCCCGGGTCATGGCCGCCCTGAACGACCAGCTAAAGGCCTGCCGGGTGGCGTAACCCTTGTCAGGACGCCCCAGATGTTCCGGAACCCGTCCCCTGGTCCAGGGCGTAAGCCACTGCCTGGTCGGCATGAATGGCGGTGGTATCGTAGAGCCTGACCGGGGTATCGGGTGCCTGGATCAGCAGCCCGATCTCGGTGCAGCCGAGGATGACGCCCTGGGCGCCCCGGTCAGTCAGGGAGGATACCACCTCCAGGTAGGCCTGCTTCGAGGCGGGCCGGATATCACCCAGGCACAGCTCCTCGTAGATGACTCGGTGAACCTGCTCCCGCTGGGCCTTCTCCGGAACCAGTACCTCAATCCCCCGGGCCTCCAGTCGTTCACGGTAGAAAGCCTGTTCCATGGTAAACCCGGTTCCCAGCAAGCCGACCCGGGTTACGCCGTCACCCTGCAGAACGTCTGCAGTCGCATCCGCGATGTGCAGCAAGGGCAGTTCCGAGGCCTGCTCAATCCTGGGCGCTACCTTGTGCATGGTGTTGGTACAAAGCACGAGGAAGTCAGCACCAGCCGAGCGCAGGGAACGGGCAGCCCCGGAGAGGATGGCGGCGGTGGCGTCCCAGTCGCCCTGGTGCTGAAGCACCTCGATTTCCGCAAAATCGACGCTGTAGAGTACCAGCTTTGCGGAGTGCAACCCTCCGAGCTGTTGCCGGACTGCCTGGTTGATGAGCCGGTAGTAGGTCTGGGTAGACTCCCAGCTCATACCACCGATCAGGCCCATGGTTTTCATAGGAACGTCTCCTTGTTCGTTTATGCAGACAGTCAACTTAGCAGAACATGGGCAATTTACGACGTCTGTGCTGACTACCTGCCCGACTTTTTGGTTCCCATCTTCGCCTCCGCCGTCAGGGGATCTTCAGGCCAGGGGTGTTTGGGGTAACGGCCACGCATTTCCTTGCGGACTTCCGGGTATACCTGCGTCCAGAAGTTCTTCAGGTCGGCTGTGACGGCAAGGGGTCGCTGGGCCGGCGACAGCAGGTGAATAACGACCGGGATGCGGCCATCGGCGAGCCTGGGGGTTTCCCTCCAGCCGAACAGGGCTTGCAGTTTTGCCGCCAGGACCGGGCCGTTCTCGGCGGTGTAATCCAGTCGCAGGTGCTGGCCGGTGGGGATCGCCAGGGTGGTGGGCAACACCCTGGACAGGCGCTGTTGCTGATCCCAGGACAACAGGGACTGCAGGGCATTGACGATCGGAAGCTGCTGCAAACCTTTCCAGTTGCGCACACCGGCAAGAAACGGCGCCAGCCATTGATCCAGCAGAACCAACAGGCCCTCATCGGAAACATCGGGCCATTGCTCTGGCTCCAGCCGTCGCATTTGCTGAACCCGGGCCTGCCATTGCCTGGCAGCCTCGTTCCAGGGCAGACTTCCGATGCCCTTCTGGCGCACGGCATTGAGCAGCCCTTGCTGAATCTGCTCCGGCCCCGGATCCGGCAGGGACTGCTCTGCCAGCACCAGTGCGCCCAGGCGGGTTACCCGACGGGCAACAACCGTGCCCCGCCTGTCATCCCATAAGGCTTCTTCAGTCGTTAGTATATGGGCCGCAAGGTCGGCTTCCAGGGTGGTGCGATCAGTAGCGGCGGCCAGGAAGACCTGGGCCTCCCGGGCCTGTCCGTCCAGGTCCGCGGCGACAATCCACTGCTGGCTGCCCAGGGCATCATCGTCAGCCAGGCGTGCCCCCCGACCATTGCTCAGCTGGTAACGGTTGGCATCACCGGTCCGCCGTCGGCCAATCCGGTCCGGGTAAGCGAACGCCAACAGACGGCCAGCCGGCATGGCGTTGTCCTCGTCTTCCGCCTTCCTGTGTGGCAACAGGCGTTCCGCCGCTCGTCGAATGACATCCAGCCGGTTTCTGTCCAGCCCCGGTGAACGATAATCGCCGGCCAGCGCCTGTAGCCGGTACACAACATCTGCCCCGGCGCCGCGACCCAGTAAATCGCGCTCTTCAAACAGCGCAGCGAGGCGGGCAGCGGTTCTCGGGTACCCCAGCTCCCGGCCCTTCAAGACCATATGGGCCAGCCGCGGATGGATGCCAAGCTGCCGGGCCTGGCGACCATGGTCGGTAATGCCGCCATCTCCGTTCAACAGGTCCAGCCACTGCAACAGGTCTACTGCCTGCGCCCAATGGGATTTCGGGGGCAGGTCCAGCCACTCCAGGTCGTCGGGGGCCCGGGCGCCCCACTGGGCCAGTTCCAGGGCCAGCGGTGCCAGGTCGGCTTCGAGGATTTCCGGCGGCGTGTAATCCGCCAGGCTGTGCTGTTCCGTCTCACTCCACAAGCGGAGGCACACACCAGGCTCGATACGTCCGGCGCGGCCCCGGCGTTGCTCTGCCGCAGCGCGGGAAACCCGCCCCGTCACCAGGCGGGTCATGCCGCTGTTGGGGTCGAAGACAGCCCGACGGGCCTGGCCAGCGTCGACCACTACCCGAACACCCTCAATGGTCAGGCTGGTTTCGGCAATGGCAGTGGCCAGCACCACCTTGCGCTGGCCCTCCGGAGCCGGCTCGATGGCCTGGTCCTGGGCATCTCCTTTCAGATTACCGTATAGGGGCGCGAGCCGTGTGTCGGCTGGCAGGTGAGGCCTGAGCAACTGTTCCACCTTGCGGATTTCACCGGCGCCCGGGAGAAAGACCAGGATCGAACCGGGTTGTTCGGCCAGGGCCTCCCGGATCACCGTGACCACGTGGTCCAGCAAGCGGGGCGGGCGCCCTGCCAGCGTCCTGGGGGGACGATAATACACCTCAACCGGGAAGGCCCGGCCCTCGCTCGATACCACCGGGGCATCCCCCAGCATACTGGCCAGCGGTCCTGTGTCCAGGGTGGCGGACATGACCAGTACTCGCAGATCCGGCCGCAACACCTGCTGGGTTTCCCGTACCAGGGCAAGGCCAAGGTCCGCCTGGAGGGAACGCTTGTGGTTTTTGCTTCTTGCACCTCTTTGTCACATGTGGTTAACTTGTTGTTCTTCCGGCTTTTTTTACATTTTTATGGGATTTCAAAAAAATGACACCTGTCACGCAGATTGCCGCTCTTAAAAGCTATCCATTCAAGAGGCTGGATAAGAGAGTCGTTGCCGCACTACGGAAGCATGCTGATATCGAAGTCCAAGGAACCATAGCTCGACGCGCAAACACCCTGATACGTCTTTTCGAATGTTTCTGCGACATCACAAACACCGACATTTCATATAGCTACCTATCGTCTAGTGGTTTCATCAAAATCGTAGAGGAGTTCATTGGAGCGCTAAGTTCTGGAGAGCTCGTAGATCTACCACGCCAAAACACATATCAACTGATAAGAGTTCTTACGCTAACCCTAGAATCACTAAAATCTGACATTCCATCCCTACTGGTTCATAAATGGAGCCCAGATCTGCCTGATAGGTTTTCCCATAGATGGGAAGCAAAAAAGAGATTCTTAGATACAGAAGCATGCCTGTACTGGTCAGGCTGGATGGCCACAAGCAGGGAGAGTAAAGACATACATCTACGCATCCCATTACTATGGAATAGTCATGGTAAAGATTTTGCGTGCATAGTTTTTGATGCATACAAGCGTCATTTTGAAAAGCAGGCAAGGCCATTGTTAACAATCCCAAACACCTTTATCTCTTATCTTTCGGAAGATCCAACCAAATGGCCCGCTGAGACGTTCCTTGATCCTTTACGAATTGAGGATTTTTTCAAAGAGTTCATGCGGGACCATTTTCTTGACTGCCACAAGCGAGGCTTAAACATCAACTCTAAACTGAAAGAGTGGGGAACATTTATAAATAACATTCACCAGGCTTTTATTGATACTGGTCTCTGGGCAGCACCCTTTTCGCTTTCTTTACCAAAACCCTATATACGACCAGGAGTATCTGGTGCGAAAACTCATGTCAAAATAAGCGAAGACGGAGCCCAGGTTCAAACCAAGCTGATCACAGAAGTCCCGCTCCAGTACACAGATGAGCAAGCAATTGAGTTACTGTTCAACGATGTCAGAAAAGATGTCTCTATAGTACACGCATGGGCTGAGTATTTTACTAGGGACCTGTACCCTATGTGTCAGCGTAGTTGTCGCCTGATGATTTCAGAGGACAACCATGCCCCATTACTCACCGGAACGTAAGGAAGCCATCCTCCAGAAGATGGCCCCACCTCACAGCCTGACGGTGGCCGAGTTAGCTGGCCAGGAAGGCATCAGCACCGCGACCTTGTACAATTGGCGCAAAGCCGCCAGAGAACGAGGTGCCGTTTTGCCGTCGAACTCAGCCACGCCTGAAAAGTGGAGTAGCGAAGAGAAGTTCCGCATTGTTCTGGAGACCGCCCCGATGACCGAGGCGGAACTCGGTGAATATTGTCGCAAGCACGGTCTGTATCCGGAACAAATCGAAGCCTGGAAGACCGCCTGCATGGGTGCCAACGCCCAGTCTGATGAACAGGCCAGGCGTAACCGGAAAGCGGCGACGACTGAGAAAAAGCGCGTCAAAAAGCTCGAATCTGAATTACGTCGCAAGGAAAAGGCCCTGGCAGAAACGGCAGCGCTACTGACGCTGTCAAAAAAAGCCGAGGCGATCTGGGGCCCCAAAGACGAGGACGAATGACCAGCCTCCCGGATCGCCAGCAGGCGGTTGCTCTGATCCACGAAGCTCAGAGCAGCGGCGCCCGGCTGGCCAAGGCCTGTGCCTTGCTGAACCTGAGTGTGCGCACCTTCCAGCGCTGGACGACTGATAAGGCTGTCAAAGCGGATCAGAGACCGGTGGTGCCCAGGCCGGCACCGACTAACAAACTGACGGATCAGGAGCGTCAGGCTGTGGTGTCACTCAGCAATCAAAAGAGATACCAGAGCTGTCCGCCGGCATTCATCGTTGCGGACCAAATGGATCAGGGGCATTACCTGGCCTCGGAGTCGACCTTTTACCGTGTGCTGCGGGAGCATGGCCAGGTTAACCCCAGAGGCCGTCAGAAAGCGCCACAGCCCAAGAGACAGGCGACGACACACCAAGCCACAGAACCCAACCAACTGTGGTCGTGGGATATCTCCTGGTTGCCGGGCCCAGCACGAGGCACCTGGTTCTATCTGTACCTGATGCTGGACGTCTACAGCCGCAAGATCGTTGGTCACGAGGTCTACCAGAGCGAAACGGGAGAGCTGGCCAGTGAGTTCATCGAAAAGGCTTACTGGCGTGAGCACCTGGCAGCCAGGGAGAAGCCTCTTGTGCTGCACTCGGACAATGGCAGCCCCATGAAGGCCTCGACCTTCCTGGAAAAGCTGTACGACCTGGGCATTACGCCCTCGAACAGCCGGCCCAGAGTAAGCAACGATAACGCCTACTCAGAGTCGCTGTTCAAAACCCTGAAGTTCCGACCAGGGTTCCCGGTCAACGGCTTCAGCACCATCGAGGACGCCCGTGACTGGGTGCTGGCCTTCGTGCGCTGGTACAACACCGAGCACCGTCACAGCGCCTTGAATTACGTAACACCTCAGCAGCGTCACGATGGCGAGGCTGACCAGATCCTGGCTCAGCGCAAACAGGTGATCGAGGCTGCGAAGACCGCGAACCCGCGGCGCTGGTCCGGTGATATCCGAAACTTCAGCTTGCCGGAATCAGTGACCCTGAATCCGGAGAAGGCGGTGAACTGTTAAAGAGCTGAATGCTTAAACGCGACAACTACGTTGACAGACTCCGTGTATCAACGATCCGTTAGACGGCTAGAACTTGCAAAACACGGGGTCTGCCAAACTGGCGGAAATAGTGAAAGGTCTTTTAATGAGATTGGCCTAAATAATCTTTGTGCCACATTTGAGAGCATCGATTACTCTGACCTCGTGGATCAGAAAAATATGCAGGTAAAACTTTTTGGCTTTGAACAAAAATACATGCTTGCGCAACTACTTGGTCTTCCTACGGTAAACACACTTTATCCTTTTATGCTCCTTCTAGCTTATGAGCACCCAGAAATTACTCCAACTTTTCTTACACAATTTACCCTTTATGACAAAGCAGGAAGACTAATTGGATTTACTAAATCTGGCTAGGGCTATCAGCTTATGGGCTACAAACGGCGAAGAGGAAAGCATTTAGCACAACAAAAGATTCAACTTACAAATAAGGCAACGAACCTCATTAAGCAAATAATAGAGATAACAGCTCCCCTAAGATCATACTGCAGAAAGATAGGTGACGACAATTGGCGATATTTGTTCCTTACTTGTGGTGGAGGATTAGGAAAACCTCGGATTGCAAAAGTTCCATCATGGTCAACAAATACAATTTCAAGTCAGCGCAGTGTCCGGTCTGCAAAAGACAAATTTATTGATGTATTGAAGGAATTTGATAAACCTCATGCCGAAGAAGATGCAATTCGCTTTATGAGGAGAGTATCACTGAGCACGTTACGCGCATCAAGAGCAGTGGAGATTTATCTAGAGACCCAAAGTGTAGACGCGATGGCTAAGGCGCTTGGTCATAAAAATTACAGTACAGCCCTTTTGTCCAATTACCTACCTGAACCTATATTGGCGTTTTTCCAGACCAGATGGATTCGCATCTTCCAAAAAGCGTTTATCTGTGAGGCGATGAAGTCCAGTCCCCACCTATTACGGGCCGCTAGCTTTGAAACGATGGAAGATTTGCATCAATTCCTCTCTAACCACAGATTGAGAGATATACCCAGACACCTTTCGAATCCGTCAAATGAGAGTTCGCAGGTTGATAGCAACGACGGACATGTCCTGATAAGCATCGATGCAGGCATTTTGACTGCCCTTCTTTCCTTGGAAAAGGCAGTCGAATTATCTCCAACTCCCAAGCAAGTCAATGGACTTGCAAGGTACTGGAGCCAAGTTTCGCAGCTTATCTCAAACGAGATCAACAAGGGGGCGGATCCGCTACTAAAAGAGCATCTTGATACAGCCCGATTACACGCCGATCCCAACCGAATGATGAGGATGATCCATGCAGCTCCCAGCTGAGTTATTATTTCTCAAAGATGTCTTACAAGCTCCTAAGCTCAAATACAGCAAAGCGGATTGGCTTCTGAGTGATTTCCAGGAACCTATCTGGCTTTATAATTTCAATTACAAGAAAAATAAAAAACTAAATTGGGGTGTGAAGCTTGATGATGGGTCAAATTTATTGTCACCGCAACATGCTGATCTACTGCAAGGCTTTAAGCATTGGTTGATTATCGCGACCTCTGCTAAGAGGGGAACTGGCAGCCTTACCAATGCCGTAAAAACACAGGCGTCGGCGTTTAATCAAGTAATCCGATTTATCGACTATTTTCTACACAACTCCTCAGCCTACCATCTATCGAAAACTGGCCTGGCTGCAATAACAGGTGATGATCTAAAGTTCATACTGGATAAGATAGCCGCCAATGCCATTACGAATGAGTCGCTATTCAACTGGTCAGAAAACTTATCTGAATACTTGATAAAATTGGCTAACTCAATCGATCAAAGTCGGCTTTACGATTTATTAAATGACAATCCCAGTCTTAAAATTATAACACCTGAACAAGAAGATGAGGGTTTGCTTGATATTGGCCTTTCAGATGTACCGATTGTTCGGGCTGCAATTATGCACCATGGATTATATGAATCTAGGTCGCGCGGGCTGCTTCCTAACTCGATCGTGTTATCTAAGGAAATATACAAGAACACAGTTAGACTGAAGTCCGAAGCGAAACATGGCTTCAAGATTCTTGAAGTACCTCGTGAGGTTTCTGGCCAAAGGGAATTCAGGATGGCTCCTTGCTCGACCAGAGAAGAAAAGCCAGAGATGAGTACCACACATTTTCGCTACTTCAAAGAAAATCTCTATTCTCTAGGCGAGCTTCACGCACTAGACATTCCTGCTCCACCCGTGGACAGTCTTATTGAAATATACAATTACCAGCCAAGTGTTAATAAACTTGGAAGATACCGAACCCTTCCATCTGATCTGGTTTTTTTGGCAGTCAGGAATGCCATTGAGTTCCACATTGAATATGGCGACGAAATACTCGATAGTTACTTGAGTGTGGCCCGATATTGCATTCAATCTGGCAGGACCGCCACCCGGCTTGAGCATGAAACAATAGTCGAGCTAGTGACCCCGAGCCTCAGAGAATTAGGCGTGAAGAGACTTGGCCTAACTACTAGGTCCCCGGGCACCCAGCCAACTGACTCCAGGCGATTAGCCCAAGAAGAGCACTTCAACGCCTTGAGATCGAATCAAGGCTTGGTCGAGCTTGTTGCCGTCTATTATGGTGCTGTTCAAACTGTCGTTGGCGCTTTGATGGCGAGGCGCCAAGGGGAACTATGCGATCTCATTGCTGGTAATTGCCTCGATGAATCAAAAGAATGGCTCCTTTTTCAAAACAGAAAAAGCACTAGTGGGGTATTTGGTCTTCGGCAAACCGAAGCTCGCCCCATAGAACCTATCGCTGTTGAAATGATCGAAACAATAGAGAAATTTCAATCAAAGCTTATAAACTTGGGCGCCCTAGAGAAACACACCAACCTATTTTCTGTTCCTCCGATGTCTGGTGAAATACGCTTGTCGTACTCTGGGCAATGTACGCATCATCGTAATTTCGATGCCTTTTGTGACTATTTTGAAACGCCGCTAAATGCCGAAGGTCAGCGATATTATATTAGGCAACATCAGTTGCGTCGTTTCTTCTCTATGCTCTTCTTCTATTCGTCAAGTTTTGGAGGGCTCGAAACTCTCCAATGGATGCTGGGGCATACAGATAGAAAGCACGTTTGGCATTACATTACTGAAACTACCGATGGGCCCGTTCTGAGAGGCGCCAAAGCCCAATATATCACAGAATACTTAACTCATAATGGGGACGACAATTACGAAGAACTTTCATGCTTAATAAAAGCTAAGTTTGGTACTGATGATTTTCACTTAGTTGATTCTCACGAGCTGGAAGATTATATCCGATCACTCCTGGAAGATGGTGAAATAGAAATTGAACCTGAATTTTTTGAAGATGAAAATGGCGAGCAGATGCGCGTCATTGTCAAGATATTGGATGTAGAATAGTTATGGCATACAACTCACGCGTGCAAAAGTCTATCGACGGCGTAATAGCCCTGAAAGATTTTCTAAATGACGTTTCGGAATATCCCGGCACCTACGCTGATAATAAAGATCTACTGTCTGACCTTAAAGATCAGAGGAGAACCGCTAGTTTAGACATAGAGTTCTTTGTCGACAGCAAGTCTCGACGAACGTCACCAATGAGTATTAATACTTTAAAAAAGTATTCAAATGAACTTTTTGACAGCGGCTTTGATTTTATTGACAAGTTAAGGATTAATGCGCTCGACGCTATCAACCATTATTTGGAAAAGGAAAAGGCTCCCAACAAAAGAACAAAGGCAGGGTTACAGAAAAAGGTCTCTGAACTAGAGCACTTATTAGAGGAGCATCGAAAAGTTAACCTTATTCTTTTACAGGGTGTAGCTAACGCACTGCAATCCTTTAAAAATATTATGTCAACATCAAAAATCGAAGCAAAGGACAAGCTTTGTTCTGACTCTGCCGAGAGAGTTAGAGCAATTATTTCTATAAATCCTGCACCCTATAATTGTGGAGATGATAACGTGGTCAATATCAATCCTTTCAGAGATCATCTAAGATGAGACTCAAAGACAGAAGGCAATTGATCACATTAATTCCTAAACTGGATTTATTCAGCCATTATTCACTTCGCAATTTGGTTACTAAGAACAGAGACAATTTACTAATGGGTACAAAAGTAAGCGAACATCATTTATAATGTAGCGGTCGTTTGCCAAGCTTATCGGATATCTACACACATGCGCCACGATGACGGTCGTAAACTTGATCACAAAACATTAGA
>Ga0098066_1000097_pt1 | contig 32630 bp, 26 predicted proteins | sample 25BtaG_FD_76332 | JGI IMG/M metagenome (GOLD analysis project Ga0098066, IMG submission 76332) | Marine viral communities from Cariaco Basin, Caribbean Sea - 25B_WHOI_OMZ_CsCl | ecosystem: Environmental > Aquatic > Marine > Oceanic | place: Caribbean Sea: Cariaco Basin | collected 2014-11-08
AAGGCCTGGTGCACGTGTCCGAGATGGACTGGACCAACAAGAACATCCACCCGTCCAAGGTGGTCCAGGTAGGTGACGAAGTTGGCGTCATGATCCTGGATATTGACGAAGAGCGTCGACGTATCTCCCTGGGCATCAAGCAGTGCGTACCCAACCCCTGGGAAGAGTTCTCTGCGAACTACAACAAGGGCGACAAGGTTTCCGGCAAGATCAAGTCCATCACCGATTTCGGTATCTTTATCGGTCTGGACGGCGGCATTGACGGCCTGGTGCACCTGTCTGACATCAGCTGGAACGAGACAGGCGAAGAAGCCGTCCGTGAGTACAAGAAGGGTGACGAAGTTGAAACCGTTATCCTGTCTGTTGATCCCGAGCGTGAGCGTATCTCCCTGGGTATCAAGCAGCTGGAAAGCGATCCGTTCGCCGAGTTTGTTCAGCTGAACGACAAGGGCTCCATCGTCAAGGGTACTGTGTCCGCCGTTGACGCCAAGGCAGCCACTATCGCCCTGAACGACGAGGTTGAAGCGGTACTGAAAGCTTCTGAAATCAGCCGTGACAAGGTGGAAGACGCCCGTAACGCGCTGAAGGAAGGCGAAGAAGTCGAGGCCAAGATCATCAGCATCGATCGCAAGAACCGCGTAATCAACCTGTCTGTCAAGTCCAAGGACGTTGAAGACGACAAGCAGGCGCTGGAAAGCGTACGCAGCAAGGCCGCTGAATCTTCTGGTGCGACCACCATTGGTGATCTCATCAAGGAGCAGATGCAGCAGCAGAACGCCAACAAAGAGTGATTCATTCCTCTTGAAGGCAAAAAAACGGGCTCTAAGAGCCCGTTTTTTTTGTCTTTTTTTCAGTTTTGGCTAAACTAGCAGTGTCCTCGTTGTCTGGATCAGCCGCCGCTCGGGTTAGCTGGAATCTGAAGGACCGGCGCGGACGGGGAGTTGAGTAGCCGAATCCCGGCGTCTGTGCAGTCTGCTTCGCAGTCCCGCGTTGGCAACGTGCACAACGATGGCCAGGGCTTGGTAATAAAAACGAAAAGGGATGGGCCTCATGACAAAGTCTGAACTGGTCGAACTGATTGCTTCGAAACAGACTCAGCTGTCTGTGAAAGACGTGGAACTGGCAGTTAAAACCATTATCGAACACATGTCGCAGTCCCTTGCGGACGGCCAGCGGATCGAGATCCGAGGGTTTGGCAGTTTTTCTCTCCATTATCGTGCAGCGCGTACCGGACGAAATCCGAAGACTGGGGAGGCGGTGCAACTGCCGGCCAAGTATGTGCCACATTTCAAACCGGGCAAGGAATTGCGTGAGCAGGTCAATGACAGCATGAAGAAGGGCTACTGAGCGCTTCCGGATTGATTCTGCTCAGAAAGCCCGGACTCCGCTGCGGGTTACAATGAGCGTCATTGGCAAGTCAATTCCCTATTCCTGGAGCAGGGGTGCTATGGCAGGGTTTCAGAAGATCATCATCCTTCTGGTGGTCATACTGGTAGCTATTATGGTGCTGGTGTTTTCCATGAACAACCAGATGGCGGTATCGCTCAATTTCCTGTTTTTTGAGACCCAGCCTCGCGGGGTCGCCGTCTGGCTGATCCTGGGCTTCGTCTTTGGCATTCTGCTGGGAGTTATACTTACGCTGATGGCGACGGTTCGTGTATCCGTCTCTCGCCGTCAGCTGCGCAAGCGCCTCGATAAGGCTGAAAAAGCCCTGGAGCAGAATAAAACCCCTGAAGACCGGGCTATCTAGATGGATATGCTTTTTCAGTGGCTGCTGCTGACAGCTGCGGTTGCCGCTGGCTGGTTTGTGGGGCGCTATTTCCGGGCTGAGCGCAGTTCGGTCAGGGACATATCCGATGAGTCTTCGGTCCGCGAACGGCTCCAGTTCCTGTTTACCAATTATTCTGACCAGGCTGTCGAAAACTTTGTTCAGTCACTCGCGGTCAACAGGGAGACGGTTGGCCTGCACCTCTCCATCGGTGCGCATTTTCGCAACAAGGGTGAAACCGACCGCGCCATCCTGATTCATCAGAACCTCCTTGCTCGCCCGGAATTGCCCGGGCATTTCTCGCCCCAGGTTACCTTCGAGCTGGCCCGGGACTACCTGGCCGCAGGCCTCCTTGATCGTGCCGAGGCGCTCTTTCACCAGTTAATGGATGATCGGGGTTATGGTGAGCGGGCTGCAGCCGAGCTTATCGAGCTGTACCAGCAGGAAAAGGAGTGGGGCAAGGCCGCCCAGGTTGCCCGCACCCTGATGAAGAGTCGCCTTGATCCTCAACTGGCACGGCAACTGGCGTATATCACCTGTGAGCTTGCAGACGATTGCCTGCATCGGGATGACCGTTGGGGTACCCAGAAACTGGTCAGGGAGGCGCTTTCCATCGATGCTAACTGTGTCCGCGCCAGCTTTATTCTGTCTACCCTGCAGGCCCGTCAGGGGAACTACCGGGAGGCGGCTAATCAGTGCCTGAAAGTGTTCGACCAGAATCCCGAGTTTGGACCCGAGGCCGTGGATCGTTTCATGAAGCTGGAGCGCTCCCATGGTGATGTCGGACGCAATGCGAAAAAACTTCGCAAGCTCTATGAGCAGCATCCCGGAACCAGCCTCCTGCTCGCCCTGGCAGAGGCGGTGGAGCACGTGTCCGGGCGCCAGGCCGCCATTGAGCTGCTGCGTAACGAACTGGAAACCCGTCCCAGCGTCGGGGGGCTTTTAAGGCTGGTAGAGCTGTCGGGCTATGAACGGGGGCTCGCTACCGGTGAAGGCCGCCTGGTCAGTCGGATCGGTCAGCTCATTCTCACCAACCGTCCGGTATATCGTTGTGTCAGCTGTGGGTTCTCCGGTCAACAGCTGCACTGGCTGTGCCCCAGCTGCAAGGAGTGGGAAACCGTACGTCCGATTCAGGGTGTAGAGGCAGAGTAGGGCGTTTTCTGCCATAATCCCCGCCCGATCGCCTCCGGCAAAGCCGGATTCCCCCGTTCGGACACAGGAGTCTCTCCCCATGCAGGATTCACTCGGCCCACGCATCATCGTTGCCCTTGATTTTCCCTCCGAGGCCCCGGCCCTCGCCCTGGTAGATACCCTTGATCCCACCCTGTGCCGCCTGAAAGTCGGCAAGGAGCTGTTTACTCGCTCTGGTCCGGAGCTGGTTCGAAAGCTCCAGGATCGTGGTTTCGATGTGTTTCTGGATCTGAAATTCCACGATATTCCGAACACGACGTCGGCGGCGGTAGCCGCTGCCGCGGAGTTGGGTGTGTGGATGGTCAACGTGCATGCCTCCGGGGGTGAAAAGATGATGGTTGCCTGCCGGGAGCGACTGGAATCCTTTGGGGCGGATCGGCCTTTGTTGATCGCGGTGACGGTACTGACGAGTATGGGTGCTGAGGATCTTGCCGGTATCGGCATTACCGACTCACCGGCGGACCAGGTGAATCGCCTGGCGACGCTGACTCGCAACTGTGGTCTCGATGGGGTGGTGTGCTCGGCCCAGGAGGCGACCGCGCTCAAGCGTGATCAGGGCGCGGAATTCAGACTGGTAACGCCGGGTATCCGGCCGGCTTCCGCTGAGCGGGGTGATCAGCAGCGGGTTATGACGCCTTCTGCGGCCATTGCGGCCGGTAGCGATTACCTTGTGGTTGGGCGGCCGATTACTCAGGCTGCTGATCCTCTGGCTTCCCTGCGGGCCATTGTCGCTGAGATTTCTTGATCTGGCTTCTGTGACTGGCCGTGTAGTCTGATAAGCCGTGCCGGAGGGCTCAGGTCGATACCCTTTTCCGTGGGACGTACTTGCGAGGCGTCTCCCGAAAAACGTTATCGGCCTGCCGCTCCCGGCACCAAATCTGAAGGCTGCCAGGTCAATCACCTAAGGCAGATTCCCGAATACCTGAGAACGAAAAAAGCCGCGTCTGCAAAGCAGAGGCGGCTTTCCGGAATTAGTGGCTCCCCGACCTGGGCTCGAACCAGGGACAAACGGATTAACAGTCCGTTGCTCTACCAACTGAGCTATCGGGGAACAGTCGATGTCGACGAGGCGCGTATATTAAAGAGCCGGTACCCCCTCGTCAACCCTTTCAAAAGACTTTTTGGTGCCCGCTGAAGATTCCCCATGCGGGCACCGAAAGCCAATCGTCAACGCCTATGATAGCGCTTTCTTCAGGCGGGCAACCGCCTCCTTCAGAACATCCATGCTGGTGGCGAAGCTCAGCCGCATATGGCCCGGGCAACCGAATGCCGAGCCTGGAACCAGTGCCACGCCGGCGCCCTTGAGCAGAACCTCCGCCATTTCCACATCGTCGGAAACGTTCGGGGTTTTCTCGATGGCGCCCTGGAAGCTCGGGAACACGTAGAAGGTGCCGTCACCCTCCAGGCACTCGACGCCTGGCAGCTCGTTCAGGGCCTTTACCAGGTAATCATGACGTTCCCGGAAAGCTTTCACCATTTCGCCGACACAGGCCTGGTCGCCATCCAGTGCTGCCTGGGCCGCAGCCTGAGAGATGGACGCCGGGTTGGAGGTGCTCTGGGACTGGATTTTCTTCATGGCGCCGATAACCTTGGCAGGCCCTGCGGCGTAACCGATCCGCCAGCCGGTCATGGAGTAAGCCTTGGACACCCCGTTGAGTACGAAGGTGCGGTCGTACAGCTCCGGTGTGGCGTTAAGGATGTTGCAGAAAGGCTTGCCGGTCCACAGGATCGGCTCGTACATGTCGTCGGTGGCGACCATGATGTTCGGGTGCTTCTTCAGCACCTCACCAATGGCCTGCAGCTCTTCCATGGAGTACGCCATACCGCTGGGGTTGGAGGGACTGTTGATAACGAACAGACGGGTGCGGTCGGTAATGGCGTTTTCGAGCTGCTCCGGGGTGATCTTGAACCGGGTGTCAGCGCTGGTTTCAATAATGACCGGCTTGCCTTCCGCCACCAGCACCATGTCCGGGTAGGAAACCCAGTAGGGGGCAGGGATAATGGCTTCGTCGCCGGGGTTCAGTGTGGCAAGTGCCAGGTTGAAAAAGCTCTGCTTGCCACCACTGGATACCAGTACCTGGTTCGGCTCGTAGTCCAGACCGTTGTCCCGCTTGAACTTGGCGATGATCGCTTTCTTCAGCGCGGGAGTACCATCCACTGCAGTGTATTTGGTCTGACCGTTACGTATGGCCTCGATGGCCGCTTCCTTGATGTGGTCAGGGGTATCGAAATCCGGTTCCCCGGCACCCAGGCCGATGATGTCCTGGCCTGCGGCCTTGAGTTCCGCTGCCTTGTTGGTGACAGCGAGGGTTGGGGATGGCTTGATGGCCTGTACACGGGTGGAAAGTTGAAGGTCCAAACTTGCGCTCCTTAAAGATGCGTCTGAGAGGGCTGCAGCGGGCATGTGGCGGCACAGAGCCGTCAACACGGGCTGTTTAACCCGTGGATGTTACCATGAGAGATTCGCAACGATAAGTTTCCCGCAAGGGTGGAGGTAAATCAGTGTCCAGGTTCAGAGTGGATTCTCCCTACAAGCCGGCCGGTGACCAGCCGAAGGCCATCGAGGGCCTGGTGGATGGCATCGAGTCGGGGCTGGCCCACCAGACGCTGCTGGGGGTGACCGGTTCGGGGAAGACCTTCACCATCGCCAACGTCATCGAGCGGGTGCAGCGGCCAACTATTGTCATGGCGCACAACAAGACCCTGGCGGCGCAATTGTATGGGGAGTTCCGGGAATTTTTTCCGGACAATGCGGTTGAGTACTTCGTGTCCTACTACGACTACTACCAGCCTGAGGCCTATGTCCCGTCCTCCGACACGTTTATCGAGAAGGATGCATCGGTGAACGAGCACATTGAGCAGATGCGCCTCTCTGCAACCAAGGCTCTGCTGGAGCGGGAAGATGCGATTATCGTTGCGACGGTATCCTCCATCTACGGCCTGGGTGACCCCCAGTCGTACCTGAAGATGATGTTGCACCTGGACCGGGGCGACCAGGTTGACCATCGCACCATCCTTCGGCGACTGGCAGAGTTGCAGTACACCCGCAATGATGTGGAATTCCACCGGGCCAACTACCGCGTGCGCGGTGATGTCATCGATGTATTTCCGGCCGAATCCGAGAAAGAGGCCATCCGCATCGAGCTGTTCGACGACGAGGTGGACAACCTCAGCTACTTCGACCCGCTGACGGGGGAAGTGTTAAGGCGTGTGCCGAGGGTAACCATTTACCCCAAGACACACTATGTCACCCCCAGGGAAACGGTGTTGGGTGCTATCGAGCAGATCAAGGTAGAGCTGGATGAACGGCTTAAACAGTTGCGGGACAACAATCGCCTGGTGGAAGCCCAGCGGCTGGAGGAGCGCACCCGCTACGATATCGAAATGATGCTGGAGCTGGGTTATTGCAACGGCATCGAGAACTACAGTCGCTATCTCTCCGGCCGCAATCCCGGAGAAGCGCCGCCCACATTATTCGACTACATTCCGCCCAATGCCCTCTTGGTGGTGGACGAGTCCCACGTGACCATTCCCCAGATTGGTGCGATGTACAAGGGTGACCGCTCCCGCAAGGAAACCCTGGTTGAATATGGTTTCCGCCTGCCGTCGGCGCTGGATAACCGGCCCATGCGATTCGACGAGTGGGAGCGGATTGCGCCCCAGATGATATTCGTGTCGGCCACCCCGGCCAAGTACGAGGAAGAACATGCCGGACAGGTGGTGGAGCAGGTGGTACGCCCCACCGGTCTGCTGGACCCCGAGATCGAGGTACGCCCTGCCTCCACCCAGGTGGACGACCTGCTCGGGGAGATCCGCGAACGGGTAGCCGTTAACGAACGGGTGCTGGTTACCACCCTTACCAAGCGCATGGCGGAAGATCTCACTGACTTCCTGATGGAGCATGACGTGCGGGTACGTTACCTGCACTCGGATATCGACACGGTAGAGCGCGTGGAGATCATCCGTGACCTGAGACGGGGTGAGTTTGATGTGCTGGTGGGTATCAACCTGTTGCGGGAAGGGCTGGATATGCCAGAGGTTTCCCTGGTCACTATCCTGGATGCCGACAAGGAGGGCTTCCTGCGGTCGGAGCGGTCGCTGATCCAGACCATCGGCCGGGCGGCACGGAACGTTCATGGCAAGGCCATTCTCTATGGTGATGTGATCACCGGGTCCATGCAGAAGGCTATCGACGAAACCGAGCGTCGCCGGGCGAAGCAGGCGGCGTTTAACGAGGAGCACGGTATTACCCCGCAGGGCCTCAACAAGAAGATCGCCGATATCATGGAGGGCGCCGCCGGAGGCGGTGGACGTGGTCGCCGCAGGGCCGAACGGCCGGGTCAGAAGGCCGCCGAGGAGGCCGAGAAATACCAGGTGAAGGCCAAGGGCAAATCACCGGAGGAGCTGCTCAGGGAGATTACCCGGCTGGAGGACGACATGTACAAGGCGGCTTCAGACCTGGACTTCGAGACTGCGGCGCGTATCCGTGACGAGATCTCGGAGCTGAAGGAGGCGGCCGTTCGTCTGGGTTGAGATTGACGTCGCGCCGGATGGCCGTTATAGGCCTTGCATTCCCGGGGGCGGCTTGCCAGTCTTAGGAAGCATGCGCAGTCGCGCACCCGGCTCATCCACCTTTCACGCGGTATTCCTGCATGAGTAACCTGAAGCACACGCTTTTCTGGATGTCCCTTTTCCTGGCCATTGTGGTGGCAGTATGCGCGGCAATCTACCGGCCGCTGCAGACAGCCTTCATGGCGAACTGGGTATTCAACCTGCTGATCCTCCTCGTTCTCCTTGTCGGTATTGTGCTCACTTATCGCCAGGTGCTCGTGTTGTTCCCCGAGCTGCGCTGGGTAGCCCAGTTTCGGACCGGGCATTCCGGGCTCTCCGTGCTCCAGGAGCCTCGCTTGCTGAAGCCACTGGCCCGGCAGTTGGGAGAAGACACCAAGCGCGACCAGTTCCGCTTGTCCACCCTGTCCCTGCGGACGGTGCTCGATGGCATCCACAGCCGGATGGACGAGCAGCGGGAAATTACCCGGTATTTCATCAGCCTGTTGGTCTTTCTCGGCCTGCTTGGTACCTTCTGGGGCCTGCTTGGCACGATTAACGCGGTTGGAGCGGTGATTGGCGACCTCAATATGGATCAGGGCGATTTTGGTGCCGTGTTTGCAAACCTCCAGGGTGGTTTGCAGGAGCCACTCAAAGGCATGGGGACCGCGTTCAGTTCCTCGCTGCTGGGTCTTGGAGGCTCCCTCATCCTGGGGTTCCTTGATATCCAGGCCGGGCATGCCCAGAACCGGTTTTACGACAACCTGGAAGAGTGGCTTACCGGGGTGACCGACCTGGTGGGTGGTGTCGACAGCATGGAGGCCCAGCCGGCCCGGGCGTCTGATGACCTGGAGCGACTGGCCGTCGAAAACCAGCGGCTCAGAGACCAGTTGGCGGACCGGGAGTAAGCGCCCATGATCGGCTATCGACGCCGCAACCGCAGTGCGGTCAATATCTGGCCGGGCTTTGTTGACGCCCTCTCGTCCCTGCTGATGCTGGTTATCTTCATGTTGCTGGTGTATGTGGTCAGCCAGCTTTACCTCTCCCAGACCCTGTCTGACCGGGACACGGAGTTGGCCCGCCTCAACAGCCGCTTGCAGGAAATTTCTGCGTTACTGGGCCTGGAACAGGGCCGAACCGAGGCACTTGAGCGGGAGATGCAGCGGGTCCAGGACCAGCTCGGGGCGTCACTGGCCCTGAATGATGAACTGGAAGTGGAGCTGGAAGAGGCCCGGGACGAGTCGCTGGGGCGGCTCAATGATATCGAGGCCCAGTCCATGCAGATCGCAGAGCTGGAGGATTCAGTGGCCCGGGCCCGTAAACAGCTGGACGAGAAGGAGCTGCTTTCGGCCACCCAGCGGGCCATGTTGCAGCAGCTGTCCAACCGTATTGGCCAACTACAGGCCCAGTTACAGCAGATCGCCACTGCACTGGAGATGCAGGAGGTTGAGACGGCTGAGAAAGAGGCGGAATTGCAGGAAGTCAGCCAGCGGCTGAATACCCTGCTGGCGGAGCGGGTCAACCAGTTGCAGCGTTACCAGTCTGAATTCTTCGGGCGCCTGCGGGAAATCCTGCAGGATAATGAGAACATCCGGGTGGTGGGTGACCGCTTCCTGTTGCCCTCGGAGCTGCTGTTTGGCTCCGGTTCGGCAGACCTGGGGCCATCCGGCCGGGCTGAGCTGGACAAGCTGGCAAACGTGCTGCTCGACGTGGCTGGGCGCATACCAGACGATATCGACTGGATTCTTCGAATTGATGGCCATACCGACCGGATTCCCATCAATACCGCAGAGTTCCCCTCCAACTGGGAGCTGTCCACGGCCAGGGCGGTGGCGGTTGTGCGCTACCTGGCGGACAAGGGCGTGCCGGAGGGTCGCATGGCCGCCGCTGGTTTCGGTGAATTCTTCCCGGTGGCGGAAGGCCGTACCGAAGAGGCTCTCCGCCAGAACCGGCGCATCGAGATCAAGCTGACGTCCCGCTGATGCGGGCATCGCCGGTGCGTTTGGGGCCGACGATGACTGCCGCTTGCAGGGGCTGGTTACGCCCGTACCGGGACATGCGGTCGAAGATCCGGCGGTCAACAGGCAGATACTGGTTGTCAGCGATGGTTTCGCCTTCCTCGACGTCCACTTCCGGGTCATGGAGATAGACGAACTGCTCGTCGACGGCGCAGACGGTTACCCAGTGGGGCACCCGGCTGCGGTTCAGTTGCCAGGTGCTGATCAGTATCACCGGTACCTGGCCTTCTCGCAGGGCCCGTTCGATTTCTTCAAGGGTCAGGGGGTCGTGGTGCAGCTCGATACCGGTCTGACCGATGTCGTGCAGGAAACCCTCATGGACCAGCTCCAGAACCCGTTTCTTGTCATCATTGCGCACCGTTTCCCGGAACAGGGGGCCTTCCTGGCTGATCCATGCCGTGGCGTTGTAACCGCGATTCCAGGCGGCCAGGGCCAGGCCGTGGGGGCCACAACCGCCGTGCCCGGCGAGCATGAAGATGGTAGTGGCCTCCCGCCAGATGCGAAGCTCTTCCAGGGTAGTCAGGGATTGGTCATGGGCTACCGCCGCCATCGCCATCAACAGTGATGCGGGGCCACAGGTAAAGTCCGTGGTCTGGGGGTAGTAGGGTACCTCCGGGAATTCTGCAGACGGCTCATAGAACAGGATTCGTCTCTCAAACCGCAGCGCATCGCCGTGATCCTCGTAGTAATCCCGCAGCGTGCCGAACTGACGATAGCCCAGGCGCTCATACAGTGCGATCGCGCCATGGTTATCGGTGCGCACTTCCAGGCGCATCAGAATACGCCCGACGTCAGCAGCCTGTCGCTCCGATTCCCGCACCAGGGCTTCGCCCAGACCTTCGCCGCGTCGTTCCGGGGCCACCGCAATGGAATAGATCCTGGCCAGGCGGGTGTTGGCTTTCATCAATACCAGGCTGTAGCCGGCCAGCTCTCCTCCCTGTTCCGCCAGGACCAGGCGATCACGGGGCATATCGATAAAGCGGCGGAAACTGCGGCGGGAAATACGATCGTCCCGGAAACACCGGTTCTCCAGCGCGACGAGGGCATCGATATCGGCCAGTGAGGCGTTACGGAAAGTAGTCCTGGTCATAGTGACAGCCGCCAGCAGAGGGTGGAAACGCCGCTATTATGGGTGACAGGGCTCGTACCGGATAGCGCCCTGTCATGCGTAAAAGCACGCATCCGGTGACGATTGCCGAAACCGGTTACTGGTACTACTGTAGCCAACATTGCGTTCACGGGTGAACGCCTTTGCCTGTGCTGGCCGGGAGGCCTCTTCTGATGTCACGATTGCTGCTTGTTGTGGACCATGCCAGGGACTGGGCGCCGTACTATCCCAGTGAGGATCTGCTGACCTTCGATCAGTACCTGCAGTTTTCAGCGCCGGCACACAGCCGGGTACGGGTCATCAACCTCTGCCAGAGTGCCCGCTACCTGAGTCAGGGGTACTACTGTTCCCTGCTGGCAGAGGCCCGGGGCCACCACGTGGTGCCCTCGGTCATGACCCTGAATGACCTGGGGCGCAAGGGTTTGTTCTCGCTGCAACTGGAAGAGTTGGATCCCTCAGTGATCCAGTGGCTGGACCAGGCAGCGAGGGATGAGGTGCCGGACAGCAAGGGTGGCCGTAATGTAAGGGTGCGCACCTTCTTTGGCCAGGCCGAGGTGCCCGATCTCAAGCCAGTGGCGCGGGCCCTTTTTGAACGTTTTCCATGCCCGATCCTTGAAGTGTCCTTCCGGTACCGCAAAGGCAAGGGTTGGCAGATTGATGCCATGAAGCCGGGTGCCCCGGCGGACCTGACGGAAGCCCAGCAGGATGCCTTCGCCGCAGCCCTGGACCGGTTCAGTAGTATCGTCTGGCGCAAGCCCCGCACCCGCAGGCGATACCGTTTCGACCTGGCGATGCTGGTCAACCCGGAAGAAGACATGCCCCCCAGTGACGAAGTGGCCCTGGGCCGCTTCGAGAAGGCCGGGCGCAAGCTGGGTATCAATGTGGAGCGAATCACCCGCCGGGATTACATGCGCCTGCCGGAGTACGACGGGCTGTTTATCCGGGAGACCACGGCCATTGACCACCACACCTATCGTTTTGCCCGCAAGGCGGAGGCAGAAGGCCTGGTGGTGATTGACGATCCGGTTTCCATCCTGCGCTGTACCAACAAAGTGTTCCTGGCGGACCTGCTGAAAACCAACAAGGTTCCTACGCCACGAACGCTGATCCTGTCAAAGGACCAGAAAAACGCAGCGAGCCAGGTGATTGAGCAGCTGGGCTTGCCGGTGGTGGTCAAGATCCCGGACGGGGCGTTTTCAAAAGGGGTACTCAAAGCCCGGGACGAGAAAGAGCTGAGGGAAGCGCTGAAGACCCTGTTCCGCCAGTCCGCACTGGTGCTGGCCCAGGAATACCTCTACACCGACTACGACTGGCGTATCGGGGTACTCGGAGGGCGGGCCATCTACGCCTGCAAGTATTTCATGGTCAAGGGGCACTGGCAGATCTACCAGCACGGGGAAGCCAAGCAGGTGGACAGCGGCGACTTTGATACCTTGCCCACCTACGAAGTCCCCAGGAACGTGGTCCAGGCTGCCCTGAACGCAACCCGGCTGATCGGCAATGGCCTCTATGGCGTAGACATCAAGCAATCCGGGAACCGGGTGGCGGTGATCGAGGTGAACGACAACCCCAGCATAGACTCCGATGTGGAAGACAGGTTCCTTGGGGGAGAACTCTACACGCTTGTCATGCAGGAATTTCTCTCCCGCATGGAGGCCAAGCGCCGGTAGGCCGCCGTAGTTGGGATCGTTTCCCCGATAGTGGGCCGGATTCAGCCTGGCTGCCAGACTCTCAGGCTGCCCAGCCAGGCGGGGGAGTCAAGCCTTGCCATCACAGTGTCCCCAGAAAGGGGGTGTGGCGGGGATTCGTCGAGGAAAAGCTCTACGTGTACCTGATTGCCAAGATAGTGCAGGCGCAGGTGGTGCCGGGTTTTGTCCAGTTCCGGAACCTGCCCGCGTAACCACTCGCGGATCGACTTGCGAGACGGCAGTTCGGGGTTGGTAATGATGCCTTGCTGGTCATTCTCGGCGTCAATATGGAAATTGATGTCGCGGATCTCAGGCAGGGTTTCGCGCATGCGCCGGATGACCTGCATGCCCACCTGGTGGCCTTCTGACACGCTGATTTCCGGCTTTACCACAAGGTGTACATCCACCAGGATATCGCTGCCCATGCGCCGGCTGCGCAGGTCATGGACATTCCGTACTCCCTCCGTTTCCATGGCCGCAGAGCGCAGGCGCTGGGTGTCTTGGTCAGATAGGCCGGTATCCACCAGCTCCCTGACGCTGCTCCAGGTAAACTGCCAGCCAACATGGGCAATAATGATCGCAATGATGATAGCTGCCAGGGCGTCAAGCCAGGGGAAGCCGGCCATGGCACCTATGGCGCCCACCAGTACGACGACCGACGAAAAGGCGTCGGTACGGCTATGCCAGGCATTGGCGACAATCAGGTCCGAGCGTATTTCTTCACCCACTTTACGGGTGTAGCGGAAGATCCATTCCTTGCCGAGAATCGACAGGGCTGCAATCACCAGTACGGGCCAGCCAGGAATCGCCAGTTCATTGGACGTGAGTACCCGCCACAGGTTGTCCCAGGCGAGGGCGCCGCCAATCGCGATCAGGAAGCTGCCCAGGATCATCGTGCCAAGGGTTTCGAAACGCTGGTGCCCATAAGGGTGGTCCGCGTCTGGCCCCCTCCTGGAGAGCTTCATGACCACAAGGACGACCAGGTCGGATGCCACATCGGTGAAAGAGTGGATGCCGTCCACAAACAATGCCTGGGAGTTGAACAGCAGCCCTACGATACATTTAAGGAGACCAAGCACGGCATCCAGTATCATCCCGATGACGGTCACCCGGGAGGCGGCGCGGTACTCTCCGTCCAGGCGATGCTGGTGGCTGGCAGACATGTCAACTCCTGTAAAATGGACTTGCTTTTGAGATCTGCGTCACAGAACTGTGTTCGTTTTATGCACAAGAACCGTGTACGGATATTCGATTGCTAAAGCGTAGCGTAAAGCCTGAATCAATGCGTTGACTAATATAAAATCATGAAAATAAAAGAAAAAATAACTGGTTAAAAAATGATCAATTTGCAGGGGGCGGCTTGAGGCAAGGGATCAGCCCGGTTGAAAGGCGATTTTCAACAGAGTTATCCACAGAATTCGTGGAAAAGGTCACAAGACCTTAACCAGACAGTCATTTAGAGGTCATCGCGATGCAACAGAAGCCACTGTGGAAAACTTCCGCTATACTCGCTGCCCGTTCACAAGGCGCGAAATAATACCAGAAGATTTCACAAGGTCACGTTGTTTTGCCGGTTTTCTGACCAGCGCCGTAGTCGCGATATCAACCAGGGTCTTCTATGTATACGTTGCTTCGCAGGATTTTGTTCACCTTGCCTCCGGAAACCGCTCACCGGGTTGCGCTGGCCGGCCTGGATGTGGCCGCGGCCAGCGGCCTGCTGAAGGCCCTGATCCCGCCGCCGGCCAACCTGCCTGTCAAGGTTATGGGGCTGGACTTTCCCAACCCGGTGGGGCTGGCGGCGGGGCTGGACAAGAACGCAGACCACCTGCTGGGGCTGGGTGCCCTGGGCTTCGGTTTCATTGAAGTGGGGACCGTCACGCCACAGCCGCAACCAGGAAACCCGTCTCCCCGTATGTTCCGCCTGCCGGAGCACCATGCAATTATCAATCGCATGGGCTTCAATAATGAGGGCCTCGATCACCTGGTAGCCCGGGTGGCCAAGCGCCGCTATGCCGGTGTGCTCGGAATCAACGTAGGCAAGAACAAGGACACGCCTGCCGAGGAGGCTGAGTCGGATTACCGAAAGGGTATTGCCGCTGTCTACGATTACGCCGATTACATTACGGTCAATGTCTCTTCTCCCAACACACCGGGATTACGCGACCTCCAGTTTGGCGACTCCCTCAGGCAGTTACTGACGGCAATAAAGGAAGAACAGGGGATCCAGCACCAGGCAACCGGCCGCTACGTTCCTCTGGCGGTAAAGATCGCTCCGGATATGGACGACGAGGAAATCCGGTTTGTGGCGAATGCATTGCTCGAGGCGGGAATTGATGGTGTTGTGGCCACCAATACCACCATCAGCCGAGAGGCGGTGAAAGGGCACCGGCATGCAGGCGAGGCGGGGGGCCTGAGTGGTGACCCGGTTCGTGAACCTTCCTTGCGAGTGATCCGGGGGCTGTATCAGGTTCTCGGCGATGAGATCCCTATTATTGGTGTTGGCGGTATCCGGGATGGTGGGAGTGCTGCGGAGAAGATCCGCGCGGGTGCGCGCCTGGTCCAGGTGTATACAGGCTTTATCTACCGTGGACCGGCATTGGTGAGGGAGTCGGTAGAGGCGATCCGGGCATTGAAGGCGGGTCATCAGGCGTAGCGAGGCAGAGTCTGACGGACGCACAAAATAAAGGGCCCGCTGAGCGGGCCCGTGCGGGGAATAAACCCCGTGGCGACATGCTTATGTCTGGTTCGGGTCGGGTGGACCCGATTTCAGGTTCCGGCAGTTGATGGAGGGGAGCCGGTGCGCCCCTGCAGAAAACCAGATTGTCAGTTTGTATAGTCCGTCAGTGTGACGACGCCTTGATTTCGTTCTGTGTTATGTGTCCGCCTGAAAGCGGCAAGTCTCTGGTCGTACTTTCACTAAAGTACTGAAAAAACATCCGTCAGAGACATTCTTCCAGCCCGGAGCACGCGGGGTTGTCCAGGGTGACCGTCAGGTCGTGCCGTTGACGGCAAGCCTGTGAATGCCGGAAACGCCGGTCATACCCTCCCAGTTATCGGTGCGTCCTTCCCGCCACCCGTTCAGCCATTCCTGCCTTATTTCTGGCTGGTCCAACGGGCAAGTGTCCTTGGATTTACCGGACACGCCGGCCTGGTATCCCCGCTTGAATGCGCGAGCGTACATGTCTCTTTTCTGTCTTTTCATGCCGTTCCTCACCTACATGGATTTACAGAACAAGCGTGTACACGTCTGCCAGTGTGCGATGAAAGAAACCCTTGAAAAACAAGACCCTCAAGGTCCCCGGTTACTTTCTGACAAGGCAGTCAGGATCCTGAATCAGGGAGGCCACCTGGCGCTCCCCTTTATTTGACGCGTCTATGACACCCTATGATGAATCTGGTGGCGGAGTACAGTACTTATTTCATCTATGTGACCGCACCTTTATGTTTATGTGAAATAACCAGGGTCGGTTACCATGCGCTACCCTGACTCTTTGACACCCAATCCCCACACCGGCGTCCCGCAAACCAGGGGCGAGGTGCTGATCCGGAGGTTCCAGTGACCGAGCAATACGAATTTTTTGTGACCTGTCCCAGAGGCATGGACAATCTGCTGCAGGCGGAGCTGGCCTCGTTCGGATTGGAACCCCTGAAGACGGCACCTGCCGGCGTATGGGTTCGGGGCGGGCTCGCCGAAGGTTACCGTGCCTGTCTCTGGTCCCGGCTGGCTAACCGGGTGCTGTTGCACCTGGCAACGGTGGATGCCCGCACCAACGAATCCCTTTACCAGGGTGTCCATGAGATACCCTGGGAAGCCCACCTGGCGGTAACCGGCAAGTTTCGTGTGGTGTTTACCGGGACCAACGAGCTCATCCGTAACACGCAATATGGCGCCCAGAAAGTAAAGGATGCGGTTGTTGACCGGCTCCGGGGGAAGGGCACGGTGCGTCCCAGCGTGGACGCAAAGGATCCGGACATTACCGTGTCAGCTCGCCTGCACCGGGGAGAGCTGGACATAGCTGTTGACCTGAGTGGCGATAGCCTGCACATGCGGGGCTATCGCACAGAGAAGGGGATCGCCCCGATAAGGGAGAACCTCGCGGCAGCGCTGCTGATGCGTGCAGGCTGGCCGGACATTGCCGCAGAGGGTGGGGACTTCATTGATCCCATGTGCGGTTCCGGAACGCTGGTGATCGAGGCGGCCATGATGGCCCTGGACCAGGCGCCGGGAAGGCTGCGCAAGACCTTCGGCTTTGAGCGTTGGCTGGGCCATAAGCCGGAAACCTGGATGGAGTTGCGCCAGGAGGCGGAACGCCGGGCCTGGGAGGGCAAGCAGGGCCGGATACCCCGTTTTGTCGGCTACGACCAGGACAGCCGGGTGATTGCCACCGCCTGGCGTAACATTGCCCGGGCAGGGCTGGACGGTATCATCCACGTGGAGGCAAGGGCGGTGGCAGACTTCCACCGGGACGGACAGTGGGCATCTGAGGGCCTGGCCCTGGTCAACCCGCCCTATGGTGAGCGCCTCAGTGAACGGCGCGAGCTGGGAAGCCTTTACCAGGCCCTGGGAGAAGCCGTCCGTGAACACTTGCCTGGCTGGCGTCTGGGGGTCTTCACCGGTGCCCCTGAGCTGGGGCACTCCCTTGGCCTGCGGAGCCATAAACAGTACCGGTTCTTTAATGGCAAGATACCCGCCCAGCTGCTGTTGTTCGATATTAACGAGGGCAATATCGTCCGTCCGAGGGATGTCACAGCGCCGGGAGAGATCCGCGCGAAGATCAGCCACCCCGAGCGGGCGCAGATGCTCGCCAACCGTCTGAAGAAAAACCTGAAAGCCCTTGGCCAGTGGGCCCGCAAGCAGAATATCCAGTGCTATCGCCTGTACGATGCGGATATGCCGGAATTTTCCATGGCGATCGATATCTACGGCGACCGGGTTCATGTGCAGGAGTACGCCGCCCCGAAATCGGTAGACGAGAAAAGTGCCAGGGAGCGGCTGGCGGAAGCGCTGGCGGTCATACCCGAAGCACTGGGTGTATCTCCGGAACAGGTGGTGTGCAAACAGCGCCAGCGCCAGACCGGAACCCGCCAGTACGAAAAGCAGGACGCTACCGGCGAGTTCATGGAAGTGGACGAGCTTGGCAGTCGCCTGAAGGTCAATCTGAGGGACTACCTGGATACCGGCCTGTTCCTGGATCATCGCCCGGTACGACGCTGGATTCGAGACCATGCCCGCAACAGGCGATTCCTCAACCTGTTCTGCTACACCGGTGCTGCCACGGTGCAGGCGGTGGCTGGGGGCGCCAGCCGGTCACTGAGCCTGGATATGTCCAACACCTATGTGGATTGGGCCCGGGACAATCTGGCGCTCAATGGCGCAGATCCGAAGAAACACGTGGTTGAGCAGGCGGATTGTCTGAAATGGCTGGCGGACAAGCCGGCGGCGGATCAGCGTTTCGACCTGATTTTCATGGACCCGCCGACCTTCTCGAACTCTGCCCGTATGCAGGGGGTTCTCGATATCCAGCGGGACCACGGCAAACTGATCCACCAGGCCATGTCCCGGCTGACGGCCGACGGCGTGCTGATCTTCTCCAACAATTTCCGGCGTTTCCGGCTGGATGAGGGCCTGGACGAGCTGTTCGAGGTGGAGGATGTGACCCCGGCCACCCTGGACCGGGACTTCCAGAGGAATCCCCGGATCCATCAGTGCTGGCATATCCGTCACAAGGTGTGATGGTCACCACTCATCGTTATGGTGGTCTGCGTCCGGAGCCTCGATAAGGCCTTCCTGACGGGCGAGCAGGAGCAGGGCGTAGACGCCGTTTTCCGGCAGTTGGGGCTCCAGGCCCTGTTCGAACATGAGGTCCCGCCGGTGGTCTTCGAGGGCATCCCGGTCCAGGCCCGGTATCAGGTCGTCCAATGGTGCCAGCTCGAAGGGCACGGGCATGGCGACGGCGTCGAAGATCAGGTCGATCAGGATTTCGTCCGGGTCGAGGCCGTCGGTGTAGACCTGCTGGTCGGGCAGGTCTTCGTGGAGTGCCCGGGCCAGTTCGATGAGGGGGACGCCCTGTTCCCGCAGGTACCGGAGTTCGTCTTCGGCCAGTTCGGCATCCTGGGGCAGCCAGCTTTCGTCCGGTTCGATGACGACGGTTTTCATTCGGCCATCGGCGAGGCTCCAGGCGATGGCGGTGGGGAAGAAGAGGTCGTCGTTCTGGAAGTATTCGATGTCCAGAAAGTGGGGGATGCCCTGCGGCATATTGGCTCCTAAGTATTCGATGATCAGCGACTGCAAGCTAACAGTCTACCCGAGAAGTAAGGCACGGTGTTGGGGGGAGGTTTCCAGGACCGTCGAAAACAGGGATGTTTTCGTCGAGCTTACAGGGATGTATTCACAGCGTGTCCTGGAAACCTCCCCCCAATGGCGGGCCGTCAGGGTAGCACCGTATTCGAGTTCTAGACTATGTAGGCCTGGGAGTGCGTGCCAGGGGCCAGGGAGCGGTATAATTTTCCGGGACACGCCGTGGATCCGTCCATGGAGGCTCTTCAAAAACGTCCCTGTTTTTGAAGGTCCCGGAAAATCATCCCCCACCCTGTCCCTCCAACAGAGGGGTGGCCTCTAATTCAGAATAAGCTTTAAAGCTGAAAACCAACTTAGTGTTCGCCGAACATTTTGCCCACTGATCACCTGCAGCTCGAGTGTGGCTGTAAGCTTAACCCCTCAGTAGAGTACACCCCGGTCCCCATGAGATACTCCCTTCAACTGAATTCCCGTGCGAGTCTTTGAGAACCTATGGAACACACCAGCTTTAACCAGAAACTGCTCGAATTCCTTTCCGCTTCACCAACCCCCTGGCACGCAACCCGCAACATGGCCCAAACCCTGGACAAGGCCGGGTTCCAGGTCCTGGATGAACGGGAGGAGTGGAACCTGCAGCAAGGTCAGGGTTACTACGTCATCCGAAACGGCTCATCCATTGTTGCCTTCCGGACCGGTAAGCGGTCGCCGCTGGAGGCGGGTGTCCGTATGGTCGGTGCGCATACCGACAGCCCCTGCCTGAAGGTGAAGCCCAACCCCGAACTGCGTCGTAAAGGGTTCTACCAGTTAGGGGTGGAAGTCTACGGTGGTGTACTGCTCAACCCCTGGTTTGACCGGGATCTGTCACTGGCGGGGCGGGTAACCTTGCTGGACGGGCAGGGCCGGGTTCAGGACCGGTTGGTGGATTGCCGGCGGCCGGTGGCGTTTATCCCCAGCCTGGCGATTCACCTGGACCGGGACGCCAACAGCAGTCGTTCCATCAATGCCCAGACGGATCTGCCCCCGGTGTTAATGCAGGCTCCAGATGATGACAAGACGGCGTTTAACGACCTGCTCGAGGCGCAGGTACTCAAGGAGTACCCGGAGCAGTCCATCGGCAAGGTGCTGGGTTATGAGTTGAGTTTCTACGATGCCCAGCCGGCCAGTTTGTCCGGCCTCCGGGACGAGTTTATTACCTCTGCGCGGCTGGATAACCTGCTCAGTTGCTACATTGGCCTGCAGTCGCTGCTGGATTCAACCGGTGATGAGCCGGCACTGCTGGTGTGTAACGACCATGAAGAAGTGGGCAGTATGTCGGCAGAAGGGGCTCAGGGGCCGTTCCTGTCGTCGGTGCTGGACCGCTGGTGCGGTGCGGAGAACCGTAGCCGGGTGATCGCCCGTTCCATGATGATCTCTGCTGACAACGCCCACGGCGTGCACCCCAACTACAGTGACCGGCATGACGAAAACCATGGTCCGCTGCTGAACCAGGGACCGGTGATCAAGGTTAACCACAACCAGCGCTACGCCACCAACAGCCGCTCAGCGGCCCTCTACCGGCATATCAGTGACGAGCTGGGCCTGCCGCACCAGACGTTTGTGGTGCGCAGTGACATGGGCTGTGGCAGCACGATCGGACCTATTACGGCGGGTAACCTTGGGGTGACCACCCTGGATATCGGTGTGCCCCAGCTGGGCATGCACTCGATCCGTGAGCTCTGCGGCACCCGGGACGGTTATACCCTGTACCAGGTGCTCAAGGGGTTTATGGGGTGGCCAGAGGTGAACTGACCACCCGCGCTGTCAGCCCTTCTGATGGATTCGGGAGGCCAGTTCCCTGGCTTCCCGGGCCATGCTTTCCAGTTCCGGTACCCGGCGCAGGTTCTCTTCGGCACTGGTACGCATGTTCTCCGCGGTTTCCGAAACATCCGTGACGTTGCGATTGATGTCATCTGAAACGCTGGTCTGCTCTTCGGCCGCGGTGGCTACCTGGATGGTGGCGTCGCTGATCTGTTTCATGCGGTCGTTGATGCCGGCGAGGGTCTGACGGACGGCGTCTACCGCCTCACTGGTCTCGCCGGCAACGATTTCACTGGCGCGCATGAACTCGGTGGCGTCGTTGGAGCCCCGGGTGATGGTGTCCACGATGGTATCGATACGCGTGGTTGCCTCCTGGGTCTTGGCCGCCAGGCTTCGCACTTCGTCTGCCACCACCGCAAAGCCGCGACCTGCCTCGCCGGCCCGGGCCGCTTCGATGGCCGCATTCAGGGCCAGCAGGTTGGTCTGGTCGGCAATTTCGCGGATCACGCCCATCACTTCGCTGACCTTCCGGCCGTCGCCTGCCAGGCGCTCCACAGTTGCGGCTGATTGGCGGATCTGGTCGCTCAGCCGGCCCATGCTGTGTGTCGCCTGTTGTGTACGGTTGTCAGCGTCATCCACCTCGGCGGTGGCTTCCCGGGTCTCCACGGAAACCGAAGTGGCGTGGTTGGCGACGTCCTGGGCGGTGGCAGACATTTCGTTCATCGCTGTGGCGATCTGCTCGATGCGCTGGTGGGACAGGTCGGAATGGTTCGCGACCGCCTGGGCGTTGCTGCGGAGACTCTCGCTGGTACTGGAAAGCTGCTCTGCAAAGCGTCCCATAAGGGCTCCGGTCTCAGACAGGAAGGCATGCAGGTTACGTGCTGCATCAGCCAGGCGGCCGAGTTCGTCCTCGCGTCGCAGGGTGGCCGGATCTGAAAGGTCGCCTTCGCCCAGGCTGTGAAGTTGGGCCGTCAACGTACGGACCGGTCGCACTACGGAGCGGGATAGCACCAGGATGCACAGAAGGGTTCCTGCGATGATGGACAGCAGCATCAGCGACCCGATAAGGGTGGTGTTGCGGCTGACGGATTCGTTCAGGGCGGACGCCTGCGTCAACGCCTGCTCACGGATCAGCGTAGACGCTTCTTCGATCAGTTGAGCCGGCTCACGGTCAATGCCCTGCACAGCCTGGTCACCGGCCTGGTGGTCATAATTTGACCGGCTGAAGGCTTCGAAGCCTTCCCGGTAGGCCAGGCCCATACGCTGGTGGGCGTCCCGGAAACGACTCATCAGGTCCCTGGCTTCACCGTTCTGGAGCCGGGGTAGGAGGTCGCCCAGTGCCTGTTGAATGCTGGTCTCCTGCTGCTGGAACTGGCGCCAGTACTTGTTCCGCTGGTCACTGTCACTGCCACGGATCAGCACGTTCTTCCATTCCTGAACCTGGGTCTTGAACTGATTGAGGATGTCTTCAGCTTCCAGGGCGTTGACCATCTGGTCGCTGGCCAGGGCGTGGTATTCCCGGTTCGAACTCAGCGAGTGACTGAAGTAAAGCAGGGCACAGATAGCAACCAGCAGGTTAGCTGCCAGGACAACGGAGAGGACTCGGGCGAGAATACTTCTGGAAAACAGGGACATTAGTGGTCTGGCGCTCCATGGCAAGGCGGGCATATGGTGGAGTTAACGGCCGTGGCACGGATTTCTTGAGCGTTAGTAAGCGGGTATTTTCCGAGTTCAGGAGATGGCAGTGGATGTGGGAGGGAGGCGAGCTACGAGCAAAATAAAAAGCCGCCAACCTTGTAAAAGGTGGCGGCTTTTCGGAATATGGCTCCCCGACCTGGGCTCGAACCAGGGACAAACGGATTAACAGTCCGTTGCTCTACCAACTGAGCTATCGGGGATTGGCGTCGAGATGGCGCGCATATTAAGGTCTTTGGGGGGTGGGGTCAAGCCCCTGAAAACACAGGATTCGAATTTTCACCATGTCTGAAACAGCGGTATCCGCAAGTCCTGAACAGGCACCGGCGGAGGTGGCTTCCACGACGCCTTATCGGGCTCCATTGCTGCTTCGTAGTGGCCACGCCCAGTCTATCTGGCCCAGCCTCTTCCGGCGGGTGGACCTGCGTGAGCCCGAAGCGGAAGCGATTGTCACACCAGACGATGATGAACTCTGGCTGGACTGGTACCGGCAGGGTTCGGATCGGGTGGTCGTTGTCTGCCACGGGCTGGAAGGGCACAGCCGGCGCCCCTATGTGCAGGGACTTGCCCGTGCACTGTTGGCGACAGGCTGGGATGTACTGGCCTGGAACTATCGCTCCTGTGGCGGTGTCATGAATCGTCAGCCCCGGTTCTACCACAGCGGCGCTACCGAAGACCTCGATGTGGTGGTTCGCCATGGCCTGGGCCAGGGTTACCAGGCCATGGCGCTCGCCGGTTTCAGTATGGGCGGTAACCTGGCGCTGCAATACCTTGGCGAGCAGGGTGAAAGGGTGGACAGCAGGATTGCCGGTGCGGTGACCTTCTCAGTCCCCTGCGACCTGGCCGGGGGCGCTGATGTATTGGCGCTCCCGAGCCGTCGGCTGTATATGTCCCGCTTTATCCGGGACCTGAAGCCCAAGATGGCCGAAAAGGCCCGGCGCTTCCCCGAGCTGATCACCATGGAGGGCTATGACCGCATCCGCACCTTCCACCAGTTTGATGAGCGGTATACGGCACCGCTTCATGGCTTCGCCAGCGCGCAGGATTACTGGCACAGGGCGTCGTCCCTGTTTCGCCTGAGGGATATCCGGGTGCCCGCGCTCATAGTGAACGCCGCCGACGATCCTTTCCTTTCACCCGCCTGTTTTCCCGGAGATCCGGGAGTCCTCGGTGCGTGGACGCAACTGGAGACTACCCGCCATGGCGGGCACGTGGGATTTGTGCAGTACGGCCGTGGTGGCTGGTACTGGTCCGAGCAGCGGGCCGTGGATTACCTTGGCGCGCTCGTCCGTTAGACATGGCTCTGCAGGGGCGGCCAGGCAAACTACCGGCTGGCGGATGCTGTTTCCTGCAGGAGCGGCTGAAGGTGCGGCCAGACGTTTTCCAGCAGGAGTGGCTGGGCTTCGCTGGTAGGATGAATGCCATCATCCTGCATCAGGCCATCGCCATTGTAGATTCCGTCCAGAAAGAAGGGAACCAGGGCCGTGTCATACTGGTCTGACAGGTTTGGGTACATCTCGGTGAACAGGCGGGTATAACTGGCGCCATAGTTGGGAGGAATCTGCATACCGACCAGCAGTACACGGGCACCGGCCTGCTGGGAGGCTTTAATCATGGCCGACAGGTTGTCCCGGATGACCGGCGGCTGGAAGCCCCGAAGGCCATCGTTGCCGCCCAGTTCGATGATGACAATATCCGGTTGGTGCTTGTCCAGCAGCGCCGGCAGGCGACGGGCACCGCCATCAGTGGTTTCTCCGCTGATGCTGGCATTGACCACCTGCCACTGCTCGTGGTCGTGCTCTTCCAGGCGCTCCCGAAGCAGGTTGACCCAGGCAATTTCTGTTTCCACCCCATAGGCGGCACTCAGGCTGTCGCCCATAACCAGGATGGTCCGGGCTGCAGCGGCACCGGGCAGGACCAGGCAAGCCAGTAACCAGAAAAGCAGAACCGTTGATCTCTGGCGGGAAAATACCGTAGTTATAGAAGCAACCACCGAGTTAACGACCATTAAGCGTCCTCTTGTCTTTCTATCAGGCAAGGTAGAGTGGCAAATACTGAATCAGTTCCCGGAGCATACGTGACAGACCTTTCCAGCGGACCCCGACAGACTTCCGAAGCCATTCTCACAGTAACCGACCTGACTCAGCGGGTAGACCTGGGCAGAGATACGCTCACCATCCTGCAAGGGGTCAGTCTTGAAATCAAGCGTGGAGAATCCGTAGCCATTGTGGGGCGCTCAGGGTCTGGAAAGACCACGTTGCTGGGCCTGCTGGCAGGGCTGGATACGCCCACCGAAGGTGAAGTGGTGCTGGAAGGCAAGGCCATCAGCCGACTGAGTGAAGATGAGCGGGCCGCGTTGCGGGCCCGGCGTGTTGGCTTCGTGTTTCAGTCGTTCCAGTTGCTGCCCGCACTCACTGCGCTGGAAAACGTGATGCTGCCGCTGGAACTGGCGGACTTCCCGGACCCGCAAGCCCGGGCCCGGGAGTTGCTTGGGCGTGTCGGGCTTGGTGATCGCCTGACTCATACCCCGCGCCAGCTTTCCGGGGGTGAGCAACAGCGGGTGGCCATTGCCAGGGCGTTCGCCTGTGAGCCGGTGATCCTGTTTGCGGATGAGCCCACCGGCAACCTGGATAACCAGACCGGCCAGGAGATCCAGGAGTTGCTGATGGCCCTGAACCGGGAGCAGGGCACTACCCTGGTGATGGTGACCCACGATGAAACCCTCGCGGCCCGTTGTCAGCGCCGCCTGACCATTGAGGCCGGACACTTGGAAGCCGCCCGTGAGGAGACCGCCTGATGTCGGCCAGCCAGAAACTGGGTTCCGTCAAGAGGGACTGGCGCCAGCGTGACGTCAAGGTGGTGCTCAGTGCCCTGATCATTGCGGTGGCCACCGTTGCGATCATTGCCCTGTTCGCCAGCCAGCTTCAACGCACGCTGATTACGTCTGCCAGTTCCTTCCTGGCGGCGGACCGCCAGCTCGAGGCCGAGCACGGCAAGCCCATTCCTGCCGAATGGCGGGAAGAAGCCCGGAACCGGGGACTGCAAACTGCCCGTATGGTGGAATTTTCAACCATGCTGAGCGGCGGCGAACGTTTCCAGCTGGTGTCTATCAAGGCAGTCAGCGATGAGTATCCTCTGCGGGGGAAGATTGAATTCCAGCAGGATGCCGACAGTGACCGGCAGTTGCTCGGGCAGGGCCCACGTCCCGGGGAGGCCTGGCTGAATCCCCGCCTGGTGCGACTGCTGGAGATTGATGTTGGTGACACCGTCGAGGTGGGTAACCTTGAACTTACCGTATCCGGCCTGCTGGTCCGTGAGCCGGATGGGGGCTTTAACCTTGGCGGACTGGCCCCCCGGGTGATGATGCACGCGGACGACGTGGATGCTACCGGTGTCATCCAGGAAGGCAGCCGTGTCGAGTACGTCAACCTGTTTGCCGGTGAAGAAGCTGCACTCGATGGCTTCTACCAGTGGCTCCAGCCACGGCTGGAACCCTCCCACGAATGGGAAAGTATCCGGGATGGCGAAGCCCTCTCCGAGTCCCTCCAGCGGGCGGAGCGATTCCTGCTGCTGGGGGGCAGTATTGCGGTTCTGCTGGCATCGGTGGCAGTGGCGGTGGCCAGTCGTCAGTTTGCCGTCGGCCAGCGGGACACTGTCGCCCTGCTCAAGACGCTTGGCCTGTCCAGCCGACGCATCGGCCATATGTACCTGGTGCGCCTGTCTGTCTGGGGCCTGGCTGGCATGGCCGGAGGGTTGCTGGTGGCGCTCCCTGTCTATGGCTTTCTCAACAATCTGATGGCCAGGGTGCTGGAGCAGGAGATTCCGTTCACGGTGGATCTGCCATCCCTGATGCCCGCCCTGGCCACGGCGGTCGTTTCACTGTTTGCGTTTGCGTATCCCCCGATTCGTCGCCTGCGCCATGTGCCTGCGATGCGGGTGCTGCGCAGTCAGCCCGGTGAGGCAGACAGTCGCGCCTGGAGCGATATCGCCATTGCCGTAGTGGCCATTTTCGGCCTGGTATGGCTGTACGCCCGTGAAGTGATGCTGGTAGTGGCACTGATTGGCGGGCTGGTGGCGTTACTGGGCACCCTGGCCCTGCTGGGCTGGTTGTTGCTGCTCGCCCTGCGCCGTGTCACCGGTGGCGGCAACGCCTGGCGCCTGGCGCTGGTTGGCCTTTACCGGCATCGCCGCGCAAGCCTGTCACAGATTGCCGTGTTCGCCATGACGCTGATGCTGGCCAGTACGCTGATCCTGGTGCGTTCCTCCCTGCTAGCGGACTGGCAGGCACAGTTGCCGGAGCAAACCCCTAACCATTTCCTGATCAATATTGCCCCGTCGACTGTGGATGAGGTTGACGCCTTCTGGCGTGAGCAGGGGCAGGGCCTGGATACCCTCTATCCCATGGTCCGGGGACGCCTGACCGAGATAAACGGCCAACCGGTGAGGCAGGTGGTCAGCAAGGATGACAGCGTGAACGCCCTTAACCGTGAGCTGAATCTTACCTGGATGGAAAGCCTGCCGGAGGATAATCGGATTGTTGCGGGCGACTGGTTCGGGAGTGATCAGACGGAAGGGGTTTCCGTCGAAGCGGAACTGGCGGCTGAACTGGGCGTTGACGTTGGCGATGTGCTTGGATTTACCATCGGCTCGGAAACCATCGCCGAACCAATAACCAGTATCCGCACGGTGCAATGGGAGAGTATGAAGCCCAACTTCTACATGGCATTTCCCCCTGGCGGCGCACTGGAAGGGTTGCCTGCTACCTGGATTACCAGTTTTTACCTGCCGGAGGACCGAAAGGACGCCCTTAACGAATTCACCCGCGAGTTCCCGACGGTTTCCCTGCTGGAAGTCGATCACATCATCGAGCGAATACAGGCAATCGTGGGGCAGGTAACCCAGGCCATTGAAGCGATACTGGCGTTGATCCTGGCGGCTTCCCTCGTCGTCATGGCAGCTGTGGTCAGTGCCACGCTGCAGGACCGGCAACGGGAGGGCGCCCTGTTGCGGACTCTGGGAGGTCGCCAGTCGTTGCTGGTAAACAGCACCATGCTGGAATTCGGCCTGGCGGGTTTGCTGGCAGGGATACTGGGCGTACTGGCGGCGGAAAGTGCAGTGTGGGCCCTGCAGTACCGGATGTTTGGCGGCGAATTCCGGTGGCACTGGCAGGTGGCGCTGCCCATCCCGCTGATCAGCGGGTTCGTACTGGCACTGCTGGGCCGATGGCAATTGCGGCCCGTGTTGCAGGTCAGCCCGATGCTGCTGTTACGACGGCTGGAATGACGACCGGGATGCGCCCGCCGTCGGACGAACCGTGGCGGGTGCATTGGCTCAGCGGTACTGGTTGAGGATCTGCTCCAGCTCGCCACTGGCTTTCATTTCGGCCAGCTCTTTGTTGAAGGCTTCGGCAAACGATGCCCAGTCCTGGCGGAGCATCAGGCGGTAACCATAATCGCTGAGTGCCTGGTCGCTATGGCGAAATCGTCCCTGCCAGTTATTCTGACGAATAATCCACTGGCCCACGGCCAGGTCGGCGATTGTCGCGTCCAGGCGCCGTCCATGGAGCAGGTAGGTGAAGATGTCCCGGTCGTCAGACACCTCGTACCGCCCAATAATGCCGCTTTCAAACAGCGGCTCCAGTTCAGGGTAATGGTAGCCGAGCGGTGTCACCAGGGTGACATCCTTGAGTTTTTCCAGACCGTCGAACCGGAAGTCAGATTCAACCGGTGTAAAGAAGACTTCCCGGATGGATACGATGGCATCGGTGAACAGGAAATCCCCCGGCGTTTCCGTCCATTCCCTGGCCCTGGGTGTCGCATCAATGTAGCCATCCTGCAGCATGGCATCTACGCGCTTGCGTGGAATTTCATGGGGCTTGAGGTGGTAACCGAGGCGCTCGGAGATCCGGCTGACCACCTCATAGGCGATACCACCATAACGGTCTTCACCAAGGTGAATCAGGTAGGGGGGGTAGCCGCTGGTAGACACGTTGAAGTTGAGGGTCGGGTTCTCGCCGTTCAACGGTTCGGACGAAGTCACCGGTTCACTGGCATTGGCCACGGTGGACGCGAGGGGAATGACAGCCGTGGCCAGCCAGCGCAGAAGGGGATGGAGCATGGTTAAGATACCCTGTTAATGCTGTTTCACACGGTATGGATGTCGCGCCAAAACCGCAGGGTTGAGACTCAATGCCCAGTGAGCAAAAAGGGCATCCGATCCGTCTGCCTGTCCTGTAAGCGTTTTCTGATTCCTTGTTAGCTTGCAAAGATTGTTACCCGTTTCGTTCTGCTATTCAACCCTCAAAAAGTCGGAACTGCTTCATCCCCATGCCTTATCGAGTATTGACCGGACTTCTTTGAGGCTGGCCTCCCGCGGGTTGTAGATAATGGATCCATCATCCAGCGCCTGGCGGGCGATGGCATCCAGCTGGTCTTCTTTTAGCTTGCCGGTCTCCCGCAGGGTTCTGGGCAGTTCACAACGGTGGTGCAATTCGTCCCTGAGGTGACGGATGGCAGAGATGGTGGCCTCTGCGCGACGGGACGCGGGAGTGGCTGACCAGACTTCCGGACCCTCCAGGTAAAGCAGGAGCTCTGCCAGCGGCTCACGTATGTCTTCCAGGTTGTATTCAAGTACGTATGGCAGGTAGAGGCTCATGCAGAGACCGTGGGGAAGGTGACAGATTGCGCCAGTGGCATGGCCAAGGGAGTGGACCAGGCCCACCATGGAGTTGGAGAACGCAATACCCGCCATGGTCGAGGCTTCCGCCAGGTCCAGCCGACCCTTGGCGTCGTCAGGGTTGTCCATAACCGCCAGTAATGAACGACCGATTTTCCTGATCGCGGCCGTCGCATAGGCGTCGCTGAGAGGGTTCTTGGCCAGGCAGGTGTAGGCTTCCGTGGCATGGGTCAAGGCATCCATGGCGGTCGCTGCCGTGATGTGGGGCGGCAGGGTCAGGGTCATTCTCGGGTCGATGATCGCGGCATTGGGCAGCAGGAATGACGACGTGAAGGGCAGCTTCACTGACCGCTCGGTGTCGGCAATCACGGCTACAGAGGTGACCTCCGAGCCCGTGCCAGCGGTTGTCGGAATCACAAAGAAGGGACGCAGGGGCCGGGTCAGGACACCTGCACCGCTGTACGCGGCGATGTCATCACCGCCCTCGGAGACCAGGATATTTACGGCCTTCGCGGTATCGATGGAAGACCCACCTCCGATCGCGATAATGGCGTCGCATTGTTGCTGCCGGTAGAGGTTGGCGATATCCCGGACGATCGTGGTGGAGGAATCCGGCGGCACTTCATCGTAGATGGCCGCGATGGTGACCGCGCTCTCTTCACAGGCAGCGATGACCGGATCCAGCAGGCCAGCGGCCCTTACGCCTGCATCGGTGATGATCATGGGGCGGACAGACGCGATGCCGGTCAGCTCGTAGGGCAGGTGCTCCAGTGCGGCTTCACCGGCGATGACCTTTACCGGGCAGAAGAACTCGTAATAGCGACTCATTGTGACAGGCCCTCTTTGCGTAAATCGCGGATCATCGAAAAAGCCACCCGGCGATACACACCGATGGCTCCGGGTACCTTTTCCAGCAGGCCAAGTTCGGACGGGTATTCCTTAACCGCCCTGCGGGCAACAAGCCTTGGCAGGATGATCGCTTCCAGGCGATTGAGAATCCGGGTCATGCGTACTGCCAGGGCAATGTCACCGTCCACCACCATCCGGTCGTTGGCAAAGGCCTCCACCGTTTTTTCCTGGAAGGAAAGCACCAGGAACGCATGGGCAAGGTGCTTGAAGCGGATGGACAGGTCCACGGGGCCCTGGTAATGGCTGCCCAGGTAGCGAAGAGAACCGCCCCCGGTGTGTTCAACCGCCAGCGAGGGGCCGGCAGGTAATACCGTCATCTGGAATACCAGGCCTTCGGGCAACGCTGAGGCCTCATCGATAACCGTCTTGTCGAAGCGGGAGATGGCCTCCAGGGCATGGCCCATGAAGCGGAACATCATGCCGACATACTGTCGGCGCGCGCGACGCGCGGTTGAGCGGGAGAAGCTTTCCAACATGGGCAACACCTTCGTGGGCAGGCCAGGAATACTGAGTTTCAGGGGGATTGCCCAGCCAAGTCAATGCCGGATGGCGGGAAGGGAGACACGTGACCGAAGGGCAGGGAGCTGCCCTTCGGTATGCAGGGGGTTACCTGAGGTTTGACAGCTTGCGTTTTGCTTCTTCAGCCAGTTCGCCATCCGTCTTGGCGACTTCGTTGTAATAGGCTGCCGCCTTGTTACGGTCACCCTGCCGGGCCGCAATGTCCCCCAGCCTCAGATAGGCAATGGAGGTGGGAACCACTTGCGCAGACGCCTCCAGGTCGGTCCTGGCGCCCTGCAGGTTACCCTTATCCAGCCGGTCAAGGCCTCGGTACAGGCGATAGCTGAACATCTCCGGGTAGAGCTCGACGGCTTTGTCAAAATCCGCTTCGGCCTTGTCCGGGTTGTTCATGGCGTCATACAGACGGGCCCGGGTGGCAAAGAACGCCGCCTCGCGGGGTGCTTGCTTGAGGGCCTGGTTCACCTTGTCCAGCGCCGCCTGGTACTTCTTCTCACCGGCGAGCTTGAGGGCTTCATCGTGCAGGTCGTAGGCCGGCTGCAGGCGCTTTGCTTCGGCGATCATCTGCTGGTACCTGTCCCGGTTTCGGGTACCTCCAGTGCCCAGCTCCCGGGCCATTCGCCGGTTCTCGTCAACCCGTCGCTGTGACGGCGGGTGAGTAGCGAACAGACCTTGCAGGAAGCTGGACGAGCGGCCCTCGGACAGTTCAAGGAACAGCTCCTGTAGTTCCACCGCTGCCTGGGGGTCATAGCCGGCTTCCACCATGTATTCGATACCGTAACGGTCAGATTCCAGCTCGTGGGACTGGCTGTACTGGGCCAGGGCCAGCTGGCTACCGACGGCGGCGCCGCCCATGATCAGGCCACCCCATTCGTTATCACCCAGTGCCAGGCCCAGCCCCGCCATACCGGCGCTCAGCAGCATGCCCTGTTGCATACGCTGAACACTGTGGCGGGCAGCGGCGTGGACGATCTCGTGGCCAAGGACGGATGCGAGCTGGGCTTCATCCTCCAGCTTCACCAGCAGCCCGCGGTTGATGGCAATCTTGCCGCCCGGGAGCGCCCACGCATTGGGCACACTGCTGTTCAGTACGGCGAATTCGTAGGGCAGGTCAGGTCGGTCACTGACCTGTGCCATCTTGTTGCCCACTTCCTGGACATAGACTGTGAGCTCCGGGTCCAGGTAGAACCGTCCACCCTGGGTCTGGATGGTGGGGGTGTAATTTTCCTGACCGAGCTGACGTTCCTCGTTCTCGCCGATCAGTGACAGCTGGGACTCACCGGTAACCGGGTTGGTGGCGCAGCCGCTGGTCAGAACAACCAGTGCCGTCGCAGCAGAGATAATGGCTGCCCTGGCCCTGGTCAAAGACAGTTTGCTCACGTAGGTCTCCTTGCCTGTTGTTTGAGATGTGTGCCCAGAGTGTCCCTCAAGAACACCCTGGTATAATAGCTGAATCTGTTGCTTCAGGTAGTCCTCCAGCAATCGGGGTGTCGCCGCTGAACCCATCGATTAAATGGGGTATGATCCGCCCGTTTTTCGCCCGACGACAGGATCGCTATGACCGATAAAGTGCTTATGGACCGGGTCGACCGGTTCATCAACATCCTTAACCAGGCCCGTGACCTGGGGCTGACCGTTGCGGATGCCGACGCAGGGCAGTTGACCCTGTGCCTGCCCTACAGCGAAAAAATCATCGGTAACCCGGAAACCGGCGTGATTCACGGGGGGGCCATTACCACGCTGATGGACACCACCTCGGGCTCTGTCATGATCTGCGCACTGGACGAGTTCGAACTGTGTCCCACGCTGGACCTGCGCGTCGATTACATGCGTCCCGCCGAGCCGGGCAAGCCGGTCTACGCCCGGGCAGAAATCCGCAAGATGACCCGAAACATCGTGTTTACCCGCTGTGAAGCCTTCCAGGACGATGGCGAGATCGTGGCCACCTGTGTGGGCACCTTCATGCGTATCGGCAAGGATGCCACACCCAAGGCGTACCGCGACATGATCATGGGGGTGGACCAGTGACTACTGCAGATATTCTTCGCGAAACCCAGCAGACCGGTGACTTTACCCGGCTCCTGGAGAGCATCCCCTACGCCGGTTACATTGGTCTGCAGTGCGACCGGTTCGGCGATGACCTGATCTTCCGTCTGCCCCGCAAGGACTCCAACCTGGGCAACCCCATGCTGCCGGCCATCCACGGCGGTGTGATCGGCGGCTTCATGGAAGTTTCCGCGGCCATTTACCTGATGATGTCCCAGGACACCTTCCGTATGCCCAAGATCGTGGATTTCTCCCTCGATTACCTGCGTGCGGGACTGGACCGTGAAACCTACGCAGAGTGTCACCTGACCCGCCAGGGTAACCGGGTGGCCAATGTGATGATCAGCGCCTGGCAGAAATCCCGTAACGAACC
>Ga0098066_1000098_pt1 | contig 32256 bp, 25 predicted proteins | sample 25BtaG_FD_76332 | JGI IMG/M metagenome (GOLD analysis project Ga0098066, IMG submission 76332) | Marine viral communities from Cariaco Basin, Caribbean Sea - 25B_WHOI_OMZ_CsCl | ecosystem: Environmental > Aquatic > Marine > Oceanic | place: Caribbean Sea: Cariaco Basin | collected 2014-11-08
GGCATTTGTCTCATCGATTGATTCGTAAAATCCTGTCACACAATCTGTGCTTTGTACTCAACAAAAAACTTGGTAATCCGCCTCTTCAGTTTGATTTGCTTATTTCAAGTTGAGAGTGGGGTAGTATTTATTAGTGAATATTGCTTATTAATGAATGCTGCTATCTTATGTCTTAGCATCATTCTTCAAAGCGTTATAAAGTCGCTGACTGTTTTACGTTATAAATTTCTTTTAGGCAGTTAGCGGACATACTGGCTGCCTAAAGCGTCACTACCTAACCAATCGCTCAAAGGATGCTCACCTTTTGGATAAGGATTGACAAAATGCTGATCGATATACGCCTGCCCTTGTACAATTAAACAATCTGCTAATGAACGTGACCATTTAGGATTTCTATCTTTATCAATTAATAATGCCCGCACGCCTTCTTTAAAATCAGGATTGGCCGCGCAATGTACTGCGACATTAATCTCTAAATACAGTACTTGTTCGATCGATAGGTCAGCGACTTTGTGATACAGCGCATAGGTTAATGCAGCCGTTACCGGGCAACCATGCCGATAGGTTGCAACTGCTCGCTGAGTCCAACTGTCTTCTGCAAAGTCTTGGTTTAGCTGCATGAGTGCTTCATCGCTTTGTAGCAACGTATCGATATCAGCCAGACCACCGCTATTCATCAGTTGCTGAATAGGCTGCCAGTAAGTTGCAAGCTTACTATCAGGTAGTTCGGCTACTGGCAGCTCAGCAAGTGCCCCGCTGACAATACTATGTGCGCTATTGCTATGGCACTTATCTGCACCGCTCGTGTTATCGACTGCCTGCCAGTCGCTCTGTTTAAGACGCTGTATGACGGCATCATAGTCATGGCTAGCAACGGCATACTCTGCCAGATTGGCCAATAGCGCGTCACTGCCATTGCACATCGCGCCAGTTAAACCCAAGAACAGTCCCGTCTTAGCAGGCATACGCTGCAAAAACCAACTACCAGATGCATCAGGGAACAGTCCAATAGTAACCTCAGGCATGGCAAAACGCGTACGCTCAGTGACCAGACGATGACTACATCCTGCCATCAGTCCCATACCGCCGCCCATGATAATACCGTCACCCCAAAGTATTAGTGGCTTTGGATAAAAGTGCATTTGACGATAGAGACGATACTCGTGACTAAAAAACTCAGTAGCATACGGGTTTGGCATTGGTGCACTGGTAGACATGCTGTCATAGAGCTTACGAATATCGCCGCCCGCACAGAACGCTTTATCGCCCGCACCTTTTAACACAAGCGCTACCACTTGCTCGTCCGCTTGCCACTGCTCTAGCTGTGCTGACAATAATTGACACATATCAACGCTGAGTGCATTAAGCGATTTAGGTGTATTGAGTGTCATGACTCCAATCAAGTGCCCGCAATCTGTCGACTCAGTATTAAATAACACAGGTGCTTCTTGTTTAGTATCGTTCGTCGCTGTCATAGCTGCTGTCATAAAAGTGACCTACAAAATTAAATAATAAAAATGGCTCAAGCGTTTTGACTGCTGTTTATTTGTTTTGCCAATTGGGTTGGTGCTTCTCTAAAAAGGCCTGCACCCCTTCGCGCTGATCTTTGGTATCAAACAACTTCACGAAAGCTTCACGCTCATGAATAAGATTTTGCGCAGGTGGGGTGTCTCTAGCCGCTTGAATAAGTTGCTTGGAATAACTGACAGCAACGGGTGATTGCTTTGCGACTTTTTTTGCTAAGTCTTGAGCGATTTGCAAACCATCACCTTTGGCCGCGACCTCTTCAACCAGACCGATACGCAATGCCGTATCTGCATCGATCCGCTCACCACACAGTATCATGCGTTTGGCCCAACCTTCCCCTACTAACATAGGTAGGTTCTGTGTGCCGCCAGCACATGGCAATAACCCTACGCCTGTTTCTGGCAGTGCCATCTGTGCGTGCGCTTCTGCAATACGGATATCACATGCGAGCGCACACTCTAGTCCGCCGCCCATTGCATAGCCATTGATGACAGCGATACTGACACCGCGATAGGCCGATAGCGCTTCGAATGCCTCACCAAATGCAATCGCCATGCTGATGGCACGGCCTTTATCACCGTCTGAAAAATTGTTTAAATCTGCACCAGCTGAAAAGAACTTTTCGCCATCTCCATGCACGATCAGTGCATAGACATCGTCGTTGGCATTAAGGTCGGTAATGAGCTGCTTAAGTGCATGTAGACTGTCCATCGTCCACGTATGTGCCGGTGGGTTGTTCAACGTCAATGTTGCGGTATGGCCATCAATTGATAGCTGTAGATTTGTATAATCTGTCATAAAACATCCTTGTTTCAGTAAAACGAGATAAATTAGCGAAGTTGACTTAACCCTTCATCTTGCAAGACCTGACGTGAAATAATCACTCGCATGATCTCATTGGTGCCTTCTAAGATTTGATGGACACGCAAGTCTCGCACATGGCGCTCAAGCGGATACTCATTTAGATAACCATAGCCGCCGTGCAACTGCAGAGCTTCATTGGCAACATCGAAACAAAGATCTGTAGACAGACGTTTTGCCATCGCGCAGTAGGTAGACGCTTGTCCATCATTGTTGTCGACTTTATCAGCTGCTAGATACAGCATTTGGCGCGCGGCAATGGTCTGAGTCAACATATCAGCAAGTTTAAACTGTACTGACTGTAAGTTGGCAATTGCACTACCAAACTGGCTGCGCTCTTGCACGTAACTGGTTGCGGTCTCTAACGCCGCTTGTGCCGTTCCTACTGCACAAATACCGATATTAATACGACCACCATCTAGTCCTTTCATAGCGATACGAAAGCCTTGACCTTCCTCACCTATCAGGTTCTCTACTGGCACTTTTAAATCTTTAAAGCTAATCGTGCGTGTCGGCTGTGCTTTCCAGCCCATTTTGTGCTCGTTTTTGCCATATTCGATACCAGCACTATTGGCGTCTACAACGAACGCTGACACGCCTTTTGGCCCAGCATCACCAGTACGCGCCATCACTACCAATACATCGGTTGAGCCTGCGCCAGAAATGAAGGTTTTTTCACCGTTCAGTACGTAATGCTCGCCTTGCTTCTCCGCTTTGGTACGTAAAGAAGCTGCATCAGACCCTGCGTTTGGTTCTGTTAAGCAATAGCTGCCAAGCCACTCACCGCTGACCATATTGGGCAGATATTTTTTGCATAGCGTATCGCTGCCATATTCACCAATCATCCATGCGGCCATGTTATGAATACTCATATACGCTGCTACAGCCGTGTCGCCCCATGCAAGCTCTTCGAATACCATCGCTGAGTCCAGTCTTGGCAGGCCCAAGCCATCATATTCTGGATTAGTGTACAGTCCCAAAAAGCCAAGCTCACCAGATTTTTTGATTATATCTATTGGGAAATGCGAGTTACGATCCCATTCAGCAGCATTTGGCTTTAGCTCTTTTTGCGCAAACTGACGAGCAGTTTGGCGAAAGGCAATTTGGTCTTCGGTCAATGAAAAATCCATGAGGTCATCCTTGTGCGTGCATAGCAAATATGGTGTAGAGAATTTTATAAATCGTCAGTCTAATATTGTTCATATAGTATTGGCTATACAGTATAGCAGCAGCATAACGACAATCATAAAATCAGGCTTGGCTGAAATATGCCCTAAACAGAATTGTCGCTATACCGCAAACATGTCGAACGAACGATTAAATTGAAATGGTGGTATTGACGCCGCGGCTTGCCTCATCATCAAACCATCGCGCAGTGACGGTTTTGGTTTGAGTATAGAACTGGACGGCTTGCTTGCCATAAGGACCTAGGTCACCAAGTTTGCTGCCACGTGAACCTGAGAATGAGAACATAGGTAGTGGCACAGGGATTGGCAAGTTAATACCGATTTGACCGACTTGAATATCTTGCTGGAACTTGTGTGCGGCCGCGCCTGACTGGGTAAATATCGCCGTGCCATTGCCATGTGGGTTGGCGTTCAGTAGTGCAATCGCTTCATCTAAGCTCGCAGCACGCATTATACACAGTACTGGGCCAAAGATTTCTTGTTGGTAGATTTGCATATCGCTTGTGACGTTATCAAAGATAGTTGGGCCTACAAAGTTACCTTTTTCAAACCCTTCAACGGTAATTCCGCGACCATCCAAAATCAAGCTCGCGCCCTCTTCTACCCCAGTATCAATCAAGTGCTCAACACGGGCTTTTGCCGCAGGCGAAATCAGTGGTCCCAAATCTTTATCATTTTTGCCAGCTGAGACGACCAAACTTTCTGCTTTTGCTTTAATCTCATCAATCCACTCGCCAGCTGCGCCTACTAGTACGACGACCGACAGCGCCATACAGCGTTGACCAGCTGCACCAAATGCTGCGCCTGCTAGCTGATTGAGCGTTTGCTCTTTATTAGCATCAGGCAGGATAACGCCATGGTTTTTGGCACCCATCATACACTGGGCACGCTTACCTGACTGGCTTGCACGTTCATAGACGTGTTTGCCTACATGAGTAGAGCCTACGAAAGAGACGGCTTTGATATCTGGATGGTCACAGATAGCATCGACGGTTGCTTTGCCACCATGCACCACGTTTAGAACGCCTTCTGGTACGCCCGCTTCAATCGCTAGCTCTACCAAACGCATTGTGACCATTGGATCTTGTTCAGACGGTTTTAGGATAAATGTGTTGCCCGTAGCAATCGCCATTGGGAACATCCATAGTGGAATCATCGCTGGGAAGTTAAATGGTGTGATACCAGCGCAAACGCCAAGTGGCTGCCAAATGCTATAAGTATCGACACCTGATGCGACGTTTTCTACAAAGTCGCCGATTTGCAGATTGGCAATACCAGCGGCATGCTCTACTACTTCTAAACCGCGGAACACATCACCGCGTGCATCAGCAATCGTCTTTCCTTGCTCTGCGGTCAAGATTTCTGCCAACTCATCCATATGATCACGAATCAGAGACTGATACTTTAAAAAGATACGCGCACGCGTGGTGATTGGCGTTTTGCGCCAGGTTTCAAACGCTGTCTGTGCGGCTGCGACAGCTTGGTTAATCTCATCATTAGTAGTTTGTGGCACTTTGGCAATGACTTCTTGCGTCGCTGGATCAGTGATATCAATCCATTCGTCGGTGTTTGATTGTACGAACTGACCATTGATAAGCTGTTGAACGTGGTGCATAAGATATCCTTATCTTTTTTGCGAGAGTACCGTGTGACGGCACCTATATATTTATTAGAAAAATAAAAGCGATGAGTGTTTGTCTGTAAAGCATTATTAAAAACTGAATTTTAAAATGATTTATTTTGTATCGTTATTGACTATAACAATAAATCATTTTTACGGTCAAGCGCTTTATCAAAATTTTTGCTAAGTTTATTTTAATAGCACGTGCTCTTATAAAAATTGTTTAAATAACAAAAACAAAAAAGCCCATGATTACTCATGAGCTTTTTGAGATTAAATTTATTTGTTATGTGAAATAAAGATCATTGCTGACTTATAGATGATTGGCTTATAGGTGGTTGGTTTATAGATCGATATATTGCACCGATCAATAATCCTTCATCGCTTGCTTGATCGCATCAATAGCGGTTGGATTATCAAGCGTTGACATGTCTCCTGTCGGTTGGTTTTCCGCCAGAGCACGAATTGAACGACGTAAGATTTTTCCAGAGCGGGTTTTTGGCAGTGCCTGTGGGAAATAGATAGCAGCTGGTCGCGCAATGCCGCCCAAAGATTTGACGACAGCCCCTATCACTTGCTGCTCGATGCGAAAACGGTTTTCGGTGGTTTCAATTTGCGTTTGATCTTTTAGGACACAGAATGCAATAGGTAGCTCGCCTTTTAGCTCGTCTTGAATACCCACCACAGCACACTCTGCCATCTCTGGATGTGTGCTGATGGCCTCCTCTATCTCTTGTGTGCCTATGCGATGTCCTGCAACGTTAATCACATCATCGGTACGCCCTAAGATGTAGAAATACCCTTCTTCATCTGTTACTGCATAGTCCGAGGTTGAGTACTGCTGACCATCAAACAGACCAAAATAGCTGCTAATAAAGCGCTCGTCGTTACGCCATACCGTGGTGAGACAGCCAGGCGGTAGCGGTGCTTTAATTGCAAGCAACCCTTTTTCGCCAGCCTGACAAGGATCGCCTGTTTCCTCATTGATAACATGCGCCTCATAGCCATACATCGGGTAACCAGGTGACCCCTGCTTGTGCGGCTTATGATTGAACTTTGGCGTATGGCTCAAGATTGGCCAACCAGACTCTGTTTGCCAATAGTGATCTAAAATTGGTACGCCTAGATGCTGAGTCAACCAATTAGCCGTCGATTCATCAAGCGGCTCGCCTGCCAAAAAGAACGACTTCACACTGGAGACATCGTAACGCGTCATCCAGCTTTCGTCTTGCTTTTTGAGCATACGCACGCCTGTAGGAGCGGTGAATAAAATATTAACTTTGTTAGCTTCAACGATACGCCACCAGATACCTGGGTTTGGCATATGCGGCAAGCCCTCATACATAATACTGGTCATACCAGCCAGTAACGGCGCATAGATCGTATAAGAATGCCCAACGGCCCAACCAATATCAGATATTGCCCAAAACGTCTCGCCCGCCTTGCCATCATAGACATAATCCATTGACGTCGTCAGCGCAACTGCATGACCGCCTGTATCCCGCTGCACTCCTTTTGGTGTGCCAGTAGTACCAGAAGTATAAAGCAGATAAGACGGGGTGTTTGACTCAAGCCAAACTGGATCTACGACTGCATTGGCCTCACAACTATGACGACGCTCGGTCGCATAATCAACATCGATGTCTTTTGCCTCAAATGGCAATATACCGCGATTGACCACCAGTACATGCTCTGGCTTAACAGATGCTTGCTCGACGCCTTGATTGACTAGGCTTTTATAATTAATGACCTTACCGCAGCGCAGCCCTGCATCTACCGTAATGACCATTTTGGCCTCGGCATCATCCATACGGATAGCCAAGTTATGGGCGGCAAACCCACCAAATACGACTGAATGCACGGCACCAATACGAGCACACGCCAGCATGGCATAAGCCGCTTCTAATATCATTGGCATATAGATAATGACACGGTCACCCTTGCCAATACCGTGACGCTGTAGCACATCGGCAAAATAATTAACTTCTTTATACAAGTCATTATAAGTCAGGCGGCGCTTGGTATAGTCTGTATAAAACTCGACGTTGTTACCTAAATCTTTAAACGAATCAACGACCGCTGGAAAGGTTTCTATCAATTCTTGATTAATCTCTGATGACACCCACACAAAAGCATCTTGCTCTGCCCGGTCTACTAGATGGCGATCGACGCAGTTATAACAAAGATTGGTCTCACCGCCGACGAACCATTTGGCAAAAGGCAGATTACTGTCATCTAGAATTTGCTCAGGCTCTTTATGCCAATAGATACGCTTCGCCTGCTCAGCCCAAAACTGCTCTCGATCCGTAATAGACTCATGATAAATATCAGCGAAGTTTGGCGTGTCTGTCGTTTGGGTGGAAACTGGGGATAGGGAATGGTCGCTCATAGTAGCTGTCCTTAGCATAAACGAGAAATGAGGCAATAGTATTTTATAGTTAAGGCACTCAATAAGTTGTCACGGTACTCACCTCGCACGGTGCACTGTCTGCGTGCAATTGGCTGTTACCAACTCTAAAATGCTTCAACTATAAAAAACCATGTCTTAGTAAATACTGGTCATCCTTGCCAGAATTAAAAAACCGATACGATATGTATCGGTTTAAAATGTAGCAGAGCCTATCGGAAAGGTCAACTATTAAGCGTGTAATACGCACTACATTTTGACGAATACAAATATTTGAACATTTAATCAATACTAATTATATCTCAGTTTGATTGGCATACATCTCACGCATGACTTTTTTGTCGTGTTTGCCAACGGAAGTTTTTGGTAGCTCATCAACGAACTTAAACTGACTTGGCACGCCATATTTAGGAATGATACCGCGCTCTACCGCTTTTTCTGCAATCGCTTTAATATCATCAGCACTGGTATCCTTAGCATCAGGCTTTAATATCACCAAAGCCAATGGACGCTCACCCCATTGCTTATCACGCACCCCAATCACTGACACATCAGCCACTGACGGATGTAATGATAAAATGGTCTCAATCTCTAGTGATGAAATCCATTCACCACCTGATTTAATCACATCCTTTAAGCGATCGGTAATTTTGATATAACCATCAGGACGTATGTACGCAATATCTTGGGTATGCATATAGCCATTTTCCCACAGCTCTTTGCCAGCGTCGTCGTTTTTAAGATAGCTTTGGGTCAACCAAGGCGCACGTAATACCAGCTCACCTGTATTTTCTGGCCCAGTTCCCACTGACTTGTTGCCTTCGCCCCATACCTGAGCATCGACCATAAGTACGGGTTTACCTGTCATACAACGACGGGCAATGTCTTCTTCTTCCGTCATTGTTGGCTCATCTAAGCTAAAGTGGGTCAAACTAATAAGCGGGGCGGTCTCTGACATCCCGTAGCCTGTGTAAACTTCAATGCCTTGTGCCATCGCCGTTTTGGCTAGACCTTCGGTCAATCTTGAACCACCAATAATCATTTTTAGACCATTAAAGCTAGCGTCGCGGTCTTGTGCTTCTTTGAGTACCATTTGCAAAATCGTTGGTACACAATGGGTGATACTGACCTTTTCATTGACAATTAAGTCCATCAACGTATCAGGCGCATAACGACCTGGATAGACTTGCTTTAAACCGACCATCGTTGCTGTAAACGGAAAACCCCATGCATGCACATGGAACATTGGCGTCATCGGCATATAAACATCACCATAGCTCACGCCTTGCTTATCAGGCAGCATACCCAAAGTTGCCGCTTCTGCTAGTGTATGTAGCACTAGCTGACGATGGCTAAAGAAAACCCCTTTTGGATCACCTGTCGTGCCTGACGTATAAAAAGTCGTCGCGATGGTGTTTTCATCAAAATCTGGGAAATCAAATTCGCTATTAGCAGCTTCTAGTAGCGCTTCATACTCGCCTGTGACACGGCTTTGGTTACTACCAAAAATACCTTCAGCAGTGACACCATTGTCATCAAGCCAGATAATATGCTCAATACTTGAGTTCTCGAACTGATAGTCTTTAACCAATGGCGCAAACTCAGAGTTGAGCATGAGCACTTTAGGCTTGGCATGGTTGATGGTATAAAGGATTTTCTCAGGCGATAGACGGATATTGACGGTCTGTAAAACGTACTCTGACATTGGTACGGCAAAATAAGACTCAAGATAGCGATGACTGTCCCAATCCATTACGGCAACCACATCACCTGCATCGAGCTTTAGGTCTGCCAATACATTGGCCAAACGATTGATCCGCTCGAACAGCTCTTTATAAGTCAGGCGCTTTTTGTCCGCATACACAATCTCTTGATCTTGCGATACCGTTTTGGCACGGCTTAATAACTGCTTGACCAGTAATGGATAATCGTAGGCAGATGGTGCACTGTGGTAAATGTTTGACATAGATCTGACTTCCTTGTTTGTCGTACTTATAAGGGATAAATAACAATAATAATCAAGTTACTAGCAGCATAAAATCTACTGCGCTAACCATTTTAATTTTTATAATAACATCGTTATTGATAGTAAGAAAAAAGCGGCGCTGTGTAAAGCGGTCTTACATTAAGTATCATAAGATGGCCGACCAGACCTATGCTACATAATACAGCCAATCACTTTACCCGTACTGTGGTTTTAATCATTCCAAAACTGGCTATTAATAACGCCAGTACCTGCACAAATAATAACAACCATACGGTAAGAGACCACTGCCCTCGCGCATAAGCTATGCCACCCAGCCATGCTCCTAGCGTACCGCCTGTATAGTAGCCCATATAATATAGACCCGATGCTAATGAGCGGCCTTTTTTCACATTGACCGCGATATAGCTGATGGTCGCTGACTGTGTGATAAATACACCTGAAGACATAATAGCCAGTCCTATAATCACCCCCCATAATGGCGTGACCAGAGTCAATAACACCCCAACCATCGATACGACGATAGCCACCCGTACTGTACGCGCCGATCCAAATCGGCGTAGCAATGTCGTAGATAATGGCGTGATAATAACACCAAGCAAATATACTGCAAAAATATTGGCGAGCGCACCAGTACCAAGCTCATAAGGCTTATCTGCCAAATGTAAATTGATAAAAGTGAAGCAGCCTACAAGGGAGAACAGCACACAAGCGCCAAGCAGACAAGCTGTCACCACATAGCGATTGGTGACATGCTCACCTAGCGTCTGTATCGCTGAGCGAAAATTAGGATTGGCCACAAAGTGACGAGACGATGGTAGCATCTTGCCGACCCATATCGCGCCTAGCAGGGTCATTGCCGTCATCACATAGTAACCATGACGCCAGCCTATCAGCTCATGCAAATGCCCCAGCAAGAACCGACCCATAAAGCCACCAAGCACGCATCCTGACACATAAAAGGACATCAGCTCAGTCATTGCCCGTCCCTCAAACTCCTCACCGATATAGGCAATTGTCACCACCGTAATGCCCGGTACAGACAGTCCTTGCATAAAACGCCAAATGCCGACCCATTCAATGCTCGAGCTCTGGGCGATGAGCGCTGTTGGTATCGCCAAAAACAATAAAGCGCCAACGATAAATGACTTGCGCCCGACTGCATCTGAGAGCATACCTAGAAATGGTGACATAATCGCAATGGCTAACACAGTGGCACCAACGATCATACCAGCCTGAACTTCGGTCGCAGCAAAGTCCACCATCATGACCGGTAGTACTGCCTGAATAGAATACACTTGCAAAAAAGCAAACATACCTATTAGGCCAATTGTGAGCTTCAATATCCACGATGTTGAATGATTGAAGGTGACTGGTGGCACAGCTGTTATATCTTGGATCTGATCTTTAGAATTATTCACAGGGGATCTGACTATATTGGTTATACCATGACTGTAAATGATAACCGTCACTGGCGTGGATGGTAGAGAGGAATAAAGGTGATTTATGCTAAATGTATAAGCAAAAGCACCGTTATTAAACGATAAATGTTCATCATAATGACAAGCCAATTATGGTAGCACATTCATCAATATACTCAGGTTTAAAAGTGTTATTGCCTCTTGATAGATTCTTTATTTGGGTTCGAGATTATCGTAGAAAAACTTGACTAGGAATCACATTTCGACTTAAGACGGTGAAGACAGTTTTCGACTCACAAGGTCATGATCAACGTTACGTTTATTGCATATACAGGATAGTATGGTTAGATGCTGTTGACGCATTTGTTAATCATTTAACTACTTTAACGATTGATAACAGTGACAGTTAACAATCACTACCTACGTCTATTTTTTCTAGCCTAGAGACGTGCACGACTACACAATCTTTTAGAATACAATTTACTATGATGAAAAATATGGTGCTTTCAAAACTGATTATTGCGATGAGTACATTGGTTTTCTCTACGATGGCTGTAGCAGAAATAACTGTGTCCGAAACTAGGGTTAAAAGCCTTAATCCAGTCGTATCGACATTTAACTCTACAAACTCACTAGCGGCATTAGACTGTATAAAGGATGACGCTATCACTGCTACTGAGCTCACAAAAACACGTGATAACGGTCCGTTTTCTGTAAAGTCCAAGCACGTGAATCGCCAATCAGCCAATGGTTTTGGTGGCGGCACCATACACTATCCAACGGATGCTGCTAACTGTGGTCTACTAGGTGGTATCGCGGTGGTGCCAGGTTACGTGTCTTATGAGTCTTCTATCAAATGGTGGGGACCGCGTTTAGCCTCTTGGGGATTTGTCGTTATTACTATTAATACTAGCTCTATTTACGATAACCCAGATAGCCGTGCTGAGCAATTGGGCACTGCTCTCGATCACCTTATCGCTGATGAAACAGTAGGACATATGATCGATCCAAGCCGTTTGGGCGCTATCGGCTGGTCAATGGGCGGCGGCGGTACGCTACGATTGGCAACTGAGCGCAGTACGGTGCAAGCCATCATTGCACAAACGCCCTATCACGATAAAAACTATGGTGCGATGGATACGCCTGCTCTATTCATCGCTTGTGAAAATGACCGTATCGCCCCCAATAAAAAATATACCAATACTTTTTATCAAAAATCTGACGGTCCAAAAATGAAGGTCGAGATTAACAACGGCAGTCATTTCTGTGCCAGTCATCGTTTTAACGAGAAGCTACTGAGTAAGCCTGCTATTGCATGGATGCAGCGTTATATTAACGGTGATACCCGTTTCGATAAATTCTTATGTGGCAATGAAAGCTACAAAAATGATCCTCGTATATCAGCCTATGATTACGAAGACTGTTTATAAGCTATTTTTTAATCTACTTACGAAAGAAAGAACAGCTTTCACTGCTGCTGATGACATTTAAATAACAACACTTTTTTATTTTTACACATTTACATTGCTTCTATCTTTTTTCTTACAGACATTACTGCCATAAAAATTAATAATCATATAGTCAATCCTCTATCAATTGGATACGGTGTCAGGCTCGCTTAGTCTACAACTTGTAGTACTTTCACTCGCCTGCCTTGTATCCAAATTATATTGAACCGACTATAGCGTGCTACAAATAAATGAACGATTAAGGAGCAAGTTTTGATGACTGATGAAATGTATGATTTGGGTGCAGGATTTTGGAGTATTCGAGGCTCATTTATTAAAAATGGCATACTTGATATTGGGGTTCAATGTGCGCTCATAAAACTATCATCAGAGCGATTTATCTTTTTAGATAGCTATACATTAACTGGTGATGTGCGTCAGCAAGTCATGGCATTGACCAATGACGGTCAAAATGTCGAAGCTGTCCTCAATGTTCATCCATTTCATACAGTACACTGTGCTCAAATGGCCAAAGACTTTCCGCAAGCAATATTCTATGGGAGTAGCCGACATCCAGAGCAAGTACCTGAAGCCAACTGGGCAGACGACTTGGTCGAAAGCGATGCCATTGTTGCGCGCTACCCTGAACTCCAATTCTCTATACCTCAAGGCATCCATTATATCTCACCTGACGAGACGGTTCATGCCAGCTCCTTATTGGTCTATCATCCTGCCAGCCAAAGCATTTATGTCGATGATACCTTTGAGATACCCCCTTCCAAGTTGTTGAACGCCGTGCAGCCTAATCTGGGCTTACACCCTACTACCAAAAAAGCGCTCAAAGATGAGCCAAACGCAGCTAAGCACTATTGTGATTGGGCAGTAGAGCTGGCAAGTGAGTGGCGTAATGTCCGTCATTTTTGCGGCGCACATTCAGGCTTAGTGGTATTTGAGGAAGGTCAATTTGAGACAGCACTTATATCAGCGATTGATTTGGCTCGCCCTGAGCTTGAGAAGGCATAAAAACAAACATAAAGGTGTAAAGAGTTAGAACACATACTACTAAAACAACTCGAAAAACAAAGTTTACGGTGAAAAAGTAGCTTCGTTTTATTTACATATTTTATTTAATTAACTAGACGAGGAAAATTATAAATGACTGATCACATTCATGATTTAGGCGCAGGATTTTGGAACATACGCGGAACATTCCGTCTCGGTGGCGTGCTAAATATCGGCACTCAATGCTCGCTAGTCAAGCTATCATCAGGAAAATTTATCTTTTTGGATAGTTACGCTCTAACGGGTGATGTTCGAGATGAGGTTATGGCACTCACTAATAATGGTCAAGATGTCGAAGCGGTGCTGAACGTACATCCGTTTCATACAGTCAGCTGTGCTCAAATGGCCAAAGACTTCCCGCAAGCGACATTTTATGGCAGTAGCCGCCATCATAAAAAAGTACCAGAAATTAATTGGGCCGATGATTTGGTAGAAAGTGACGCAGTCGCTGCACGCTATCCTGAACTTAAGTTTTCAATTTCGGAGGGCATTTACTATATTTCGCCCAATGAGATGATTCATGCAGGCTCTTTATTGGCTTATCATCCTGCCAGCCAAAGCTTACACGTAGATGATACTTTTATGAGTCCACCAACGAAGCTATTAGAAGCTGTATTGCCTGAGCTAATACTGCATCCTACGACCAAAAAAGCCCTAAAAAACGAGCCAAACGCTGGTGCGCAATACTGCGACTGGGCGACCAATTTGGCTCATGAATGGCGTGACGTTCGCAATTTCTGCGCTGCGCACTCTTATCTTGTTCAGTTCAAAGAAGGCGGGTTTGAGAAAGCACTGGTGAAAGTCATCAAGAAAGCTCGTCCAAAACTAGAAAATGCCTAATCCCTCACACCTTAGACATATGTTTTTGATAAACATAAAAACGGGTCGCTATTACTGTATTTACTAATGTAGCGACCCATTTTTTGAGCCAATGACTTTATAAAACATGCGATGATCGAAACTTATTATCGAAACAGCAGAGTAGCTAACTCATCTTCATTGTTCAGAATATCTGCTAATGTATAACACTCAAGCACATTGATAAATGCAGTGAGCGCTTCAAAAAACACGCTTTTTAGCTGACAAGCTGGACTAATCACGCAGCCTAGTGATTTATTCTTTTTTTCCTCAATGAATGTCACTGGCAAATCCGCCTGAGGAGCGCCCTGCTCACTATCCTTATGAGACGCTGGTACGGCAAAGCACTCTACCAAATTAAAATCAGGCTCTATCTGTTTGATCAATACGCCCAAATTAATATCTTTAGGCGCACGTGCCAATCGTATGCCACCGTTTTTGCCACGCACACTTTCTATATAACCCAGTTGGCCCAACTGATGAATAATCTTTGTCAAATGACTTTTAGAAATACCATAGCTGTCAGCGATATCGCTAATATTAGCCAATAATGATGGATCTGGTCTCACGGCTAAATAAATCAATGAACGTAGCGCGTAGTCACTATAGTTGGTCAGTCGCATGTACTTGCGCTCCTATTTTTTATAAATTTTATATATTAAGCTAGGGCGTGTCATCAATTAGATTATGAGCATTAAAATAAGATAAATTGATGCTAAATAAGGAAAAGTTCGCAGTGAATATGAACATATTGACAAGAACTTTGACACAGTTTAACGAAAATTTAGCCATTTTAAGGCCATAAATTGCATCAATGTGCTAATTGATGACACGCCCTAGACAAAGTAAGTCGCATTTTTGGTAATAACGTTTAGACATAGCATTTGTAAACAGTATCGTTAGCCCGCTTCAACCAAATAAACCATCAGGCCGAGGACGTGCCAACATTGGCAGATAACTGATGCAAAATAGCACAAAACATGCAATCCAAGCACTTTGCGCCATCATAATCCACATTAGGTAATGATTCATATCTACTAGCGGTAATAGTACGCGGCTAATAAATACTAAGACCATCAAACCGTACATAACGCTTACCGTTTTTGGCGGTTGATGAATACTGCGACCCGTATGTCCCAGAGATACTCTAGTCATCATGGCTAACGTCATCATACCAACACCAGCAATCGCCAGTCCATGCATGGCGATGCTGTGCGGATAACCGAGCCAAGGTTGTAGTGCATACAATAAAAAACTCAAACACATGCCTAAAAACGCAATATACAACGACCAAAGTAATGGTTTTTGCCAAATACCGTGATGATACCACCCTATCAGACGTACAATATTGATCACTGCTACACCGAGCGCGGTAATCGTTATAAAATACTTATTTGGGTAAAATATATCAATAATAAAAAAGGCGAAGAAAAACACTAAGCTTGCGATATCTTGTGTATTACTATTACGTAGTTTAACGGGTTCTGAATTTTCTATACCCATACTAAGACCACGTTCGATAAAAAATGGTACTACGCGTCGGCCAATCGTTAGCACTAACCCAATGATCAAGTAGAACCCAAAATAAATACCTATCTTAGTTGTATTCATATCAGCATTAATAATGCCCCAATAGCAGAGTCCGTTGCCAAAGGTCAGCAGTGCCAGTTTTGCCAAGATACCCATTTGCTTGTACTGCTTAACTTGCCATACTGCTCGACATATCACATATGCCATCGAGGCGACAAATACTACATCAAAAATGGCTGCTATATATAGCCACGATATACTATCACCTATGAGCGTTATGCCAAGCCCAAAACCCAACCAGCTCAGACGAGCCAGCAACCAACAGACAAAGATACCTAGCAGTTTATAACCATGCGGCATCATCACCCCTGTCCATGTCTTGACCGCGGTTAGCAAAAACCCGGCTACCACTGCTAGGGCATAACCATACACCATTTCATGGCCGTGCCAGTATAACGGGTTCAAAACCTGTGCATCGATATCCGTGTGACCAGTGAACACAAACGCCCATAGCAGCATCGTTACTACGGCAAATAGCGCAGCAGCACTAAAAAATATGCGAAAGCTCAAATTAAGGATAGAGTGTGGGGAGCTTGGTGGTTTGCTAGGTAACTTGATAGAGTGCATAGCCATCTTCTTAAAGAAATATAGATGGCTTTAATTATAACATTCATTTTAAATGAACTTTATAAATCTTTAGTCTAACTATCAAACACTTTACTCATCGAAGTGCGGCGCCTACGAATCTCTGAGATAAACATCTCAATTATAAAAATTAAGAAATCAAGCTGTCTGTTCTTTAGTTATTATTTAGCCATGACTTAGTCAATACCACTTACAACTGTAATGCCGCGATGACTAACGATATGACCACTATCGCCGTGACATACTGCCTAGCTTTAAAATATGTGTGACTGATAATCTGCGCTCGATGCAGGCTATAATCAATAACCAACAGACTTATAAACCCAATCACTAATAGCCAAATAAAACCAATGGCGGATAAGATTAAAAAACCAAGCCAGAGACCAAGCGCAATGATATTGCTATACAGTGGAAGCCTAATAGCCCACTTATTGTCGTCAGCTAAATCTAAATGATTACCCCAATGCGCGCCTGCCATAAATGATGCAATCACTAGCCCATAAGCACTTAATATATCGACTACTGAACCAAGTACAGGCACGGTAACAACGTCTATCATCAGCAAAAATGCACAGGCGACAAACGGAATAGCACCTGCAAAAGTGAGATAAGGACTGGGCTTTTTCATTGTTTAAACCTATCTTATAATTAATCTAATAATAGTTGTCACTTGTTGAGTGGGAGTTTTCAACATACATTAATCGCTCTTTTGAGCGTTGCCTTGCCACTGACGGATAAACTCACCATTTGGATCGTATTGCTGGGTTTGCTTGTCGAGATTAAACTGTCTGCATCCTCTTGGATCAGCGCCGACGCCTGCCAGATATTGCCAATTACCCCAATTACTGCCGACATCATAATCAACAAGATGTTGCTCAAAGTAAGCTGCCCCGTAACGCCAATCAAGGTCTAGCTCATGAATAAAGCAACTAGCAACCAGTTGTCGTCCGCGATTCGACATATAACCTGTCGCGTTCAATTGGTTCATGCATGCGTTGACGATAGGATACGGTGTCGTACCATTCTTCCATTGTGCTAACAGACTCTCAATCAATTGATTTGAAGGCGCGTGCTGAGCGATGCCTTTAAACCAAAACAACTTTTGCTGATGGGTGACAGCATACCAGTAGAAATACTCACGCCACAGCAGCTCGAACCATATCCAGTAAGTAGAGTCATTTGTGATAATATCGCGCTCATAACTGCGCAAACGATTCAATATCGTGTTTACAGACAGTGATCCGTTTGCAAGCCATGCGGAAAACTTCGTAGAATGTGTCCAGGCATCTAGCGCGTTTCGGGTTGTTTTATAAGTGCTGGGTGCATCGGAGTCAAAATAAGTATGTAAGTGCTTGAGGCCATTTAACTCACCACCTCTAAAACTGGATGGCTGCTGTGGTGGCTTATCACGCCCTGTCTGATTAGACAACTGAGATTCAAAAAAGCACTCGTCCCTACTCAACATATTGTCAGGCAATGGAGCAAGTGTTTCTGGCGTTGGAGAAATGGCTATATCTTTTTCTGCATGCAGCAAATCATAGTCACTTTCTATGTGTTTACGAAACTGTGTAAAGCTCTTGGGTAAGCTCTCTAGTGGTAATTCGTCAAACAAAGTCGCTGTTGTATGTATATGCCACTGTATCTCTGGATGCTTCGCCTGTAGAAGCTCATATACTTTGTTTTGATTATAATCTGCCGTTTGACTGATGCAGATATCTGTCACTTGTTGCTGCGCTATTAGATCATTCAACTGAGTAAAGACGTCCAATGCTTCATCGTCTTTCTGTAAATACAGCAACCTATTACCCCGCTGCATCAATGACGCATTTAAATCAGCTAGGCTCTCATGCAAAAACTGCTGGCGGGCTTGGCCCATAGCCTCATAGCGATAGGCATCGTAATAGTCTTTATTATCTAATATATCTGTCAACGATGACGCGTAAACCAATAGCAGCTTTCCATTAATGGATATCTTAGATGCTTTCAATAAAGTGGCATTGTCCGCCACTCTCAAATCATTATGAAATAGTACCAATGTGACATTTCTGTTCGCTGAGTTGTTCGCTGCTTGATTTGACATACCCTATCCTTCTGGCTGTTTAGCGCTGGTTTATTATTTTAATACTTAGTCTTTAATCTTGAAATATCATATACAGTGTAAAACATACTTAGCATTCAACCATGATGCTAGCCTAATACTTGTAAGGCAATGCGTTCAGCCCCAGAAACCATTTATAAGCATTGACTCTCATGTATCTGACTGCTTAAATGGCTTACCTCTAGGAGAACACCATGACTCAAAATAATACTACGACTGAAGAAAATAAATCAGATGAAAAGCGTAAACTTATCAATCGATTTTTGATGAGACTGACAAAAGAGCAGCCTCAAATGTATTACGCGACCACCTCTGAGATATCGCGAAGTATTCATACAATGATAAAAGAGCACACCAATCGCCTGTCGGTAGAAGAACAAGCACTGGTAAGACGCATGACTATGGAAGAGATTGAAGGGTTACTTGGCTTTCATGCTAGATAAGAGATTGACCAACTTCAAATACGTCATTATCAGTAATTTGCCAAATGACACACAAAAAAAGACCGCTATATAAGCGGTCTTTTTTATTAGCTATTAGCATTCTACTGTATGACAATTAGAACGGATATTCACGTGGCTCATTTTGCATTGAGATCCAATGTGTTCTGGTGAATTCTTCTAGTACCCACTCACCGTTGAAACGGCCGATACCTGAATTTTTCTCACCACCAAAAGCCACGTTACTTTCATCGTTTACTGGAATATCATTTATATGGGTCATACCTGCTCGGATACCACGAGCGAAACGTAAACCTTTTTGCATGTCTGCGGTAAACACCGCACTAGATAAGCCATACATAGAGTCATTAGCTATCGACAAAGCATCCTCTTCATTTTTGGCTCGAATAATGCCTATCAATGGTCCAAATATTTCATTATAGGCAATATCCATCTCTCTAGTAACTTCGGTAAAGACATGGGGCGGGACTAATTGACCATTGATTTCACCGCTCAAGAGCATTTTTGCGCCTTCTTTCTGTGCCTCATCAATCTTATCTCTAAGTGACTGAACTTGTTTCTCATTGATGATTGGGCCAATAGCAGTACCTTGATCGTTAGGATCACCTACCTGTAACGTTTTAACATGAGACAAGAAACGCTCTACAAACTCATCGTACACTTCATTTTCAACAATAATTCGGTTAATAGCCATACAAATCTGGCCTTGATGCAAGAACTTACCGAACACGGCTGCTTTTACTGCCTGATCAATATCTGCATCCTTGAGTACAACAAATGGACTGTTTCCACCTAACTCAAGTGCCACTTGTTTGATATGCTCACCACCATTAGCTAGCTCACCGATGTGTTTACCCACTGAAGTTGATCCTGTGAATGACACAAAACTTGACGCTTTGTGTTCAACGATTGCATCGCCTATCTCGCTGCCTGAACCCACAACCACGTTTAACAGGCCTTTTGGTAGACCCGCTTCTTCAAATACTTTGGCCAATAGCAAACCACCAGTCACTGGCGTATCGCTAGCAGGCTTGAGTACCACTGCATTGCCAAGTGCTAAGGCTGGCGCGATAGAGCGTTGAGTTAAATGTAGTGGAAAGTTCCATGGGCTAATAACAGCGACAACACCGATTGGCTCACGATAAATAAAGTTTTCTTTGCCAGGAGTATTTGATGGGCGAATCTCACCATGGACACGATTAGGGAATGTCGCTGCTTCAAGGGTAATCGCGCGCGTCGCACCGAACTCGACCATGGCTTTGATACGGGTACTGCCCGACTCTTTGATTAGCCAATCAACGATTTCTTCTTGGCGCTGATCAAGTATGTTTACGACTTTATACAACACTGCAGCACGCGCTGCTGGTGTTTGCTTGGCCCACGCTTCTTGAGCTTGGGTCGCCGCATCATAGGCTTCGTTCAACTGATCCTTGGTCGCTTGCTGGATCTCTACAAGCGTATCACCGTTATATGGGTTGGTATTGGTGTTGGTACTATCGTCTTTACCGGTTTGCCATTCACCAGCGATGAACTGTAAATGGAAATCACTATATGTACTCGTAGTATTGGTTGACATAATCATCCTTATTTTTAATTTATTATGTTAAGTATTGGTTTTCGATTATTAAAATAAAATTATTAAGTCGGCGATATCTTAATGAGAAAATATCTGGCAAGTAGTAAGTCTAAAATCGTTACCGATCTATAGTCATCACACTATAAAAGTATTACAGCGTTAACCTTGCTTGAGGTATCAAATATACATCTGCACTCGGTTGCCTTGTACTACTCTTAAATTGCATCGACTAGATCAATTAACAGTCATCAATTAAAAAAGCTCTAATGAAAGATGTTCTTTAGCAATAAATACTAACGGTAACGGATAACAACAAAACCTACCTTGCTAGACGACTGGTCTAATGCTACCATAGCTACTAATAAAACAAGACTATTTTGTCAGTGAATATTGTTGATAAAACGTAACACATATAACTATATCCTATTACAATATGCCATCAACGTGACGTTCAAATGAACGCTAACTGTTTTAACTGACTATCTAATACATACGCTAATATAAGCAACTACTAAGGGAGACAATCCTATTTATGTCTAATACAGACGCTACTACATCAGACACCAAAACGCACTTACTTGCGACTGGTTATCAATTAATAGCCAAAAAAGGCTTTACCGCTGTTGGTCTAAAGCAGATTTTAGATACAGCAGGTGTGCCAAAGGGTTCTTTTTATCACTACTTTGCTTCTAAAGAAGCCTTTGGTGAAGCCATTATTAATCATTATTTTAGTTTATATAAGACTCGGTTGGATGTCATCGATGCACAAGATGTCAGTGCACAGCAAAAACTATATGATTATTTTCAAAACTGGTATGACACCCAGCAGAACGGCTGTGACCATGAAAAATGCTTGGTAGTGAAGCTCAGCGCAGAGGTAGCCGATATGTCAGAAACCATGCGTAAGGCACTTGATACTGGCTATCAGCAGACGACCATGTGGCTTGCTAAGCAGATCAAAGCTGGCTGGCTCGATGAGTCTGTCCCTCGTCACGATAACATCTCGGCTGAGAGTATGGCCAAGCGTTGGTATTTTGCATGGCTTGGCGCAAGCTTGATTGCAAAGATTAGCCAAACCAATACGCCTTTAGCAGAAATTTGGCAGATGACTACGACCCAAATGGGACGCTAATCGTTAACTGTTCGAGTTTCTAGCGGCCGCATCTCTAGCATAAACAACATAAGCATTAAAGCACATTGAATATTTATAACGCTTATAGATAGTAGCTGTCAGTACTATGCTTGAGTATTCAGTGTGCTTTATTGCCTTCTCTTTTTTAAACAAATTTCTGAAAGACATCTGCATACGGCTTAGACAGTTATACGAGAGTTTTGTAAATATAACTAGGCGACTGGTCTAATTGGTGTACAATGCGCACAAATATTAAGAATGAATGTCTATACGAGCATTGCTTATCATTCATTGATTGATTGATATCAGACAATATCCCATGTCAAAACCATTTAATTGAACCGTTTTTATTAAAAACTTTTTATTACTAATTAGGAATCTTATGAATAACTTCCAATATTACAACCCAGTCCGTATCGTTTTTGGTGAAGGTCAAATCGAGCAATTATCAGATCTAGTCCCTACTGATGCGCGTGTACTCATTACTTATGGTGGTGGTTCAGCACAGCGTACTGGTACTTTAGACGAAGTAAAAACTGCCTTGTCAGCAAGCGGTAACCGTACTGTATTTGAATTTGGTGGCATTGAAGCCAACCCAGAATTCACTACGTTACTTAAAGCCGCTGATATGGTTAATGAGCACAACATTGACTTCTTATTAGCAGTTGGTGGTGGTTCTGTGATTGACGGCAGCAAATTTGTCGCACTCGTATCTTCATTGACTGAAGAAGATGGCACTGTCTCACGTGACCAAGCTTGGGATGCCTTAACTAGTTATTGCAAAAACATCGATTCTGCTGTCGACTTGGGTGCGGTATTGACCATCCCAGCCACAGGTTCTGAGATGAACTCAGGCGGCGTGATTAACTATAGCGAACGTCAAGCAAAACTACCATTTGGCAACCCACTTGCCTTCCCTAAATTCTCAATCCTAGATCCAGTAAAAACACTTACCTTGCCTGAGCGTCAGGTTATGAATGGTGTGGCTGATGCATTCGTCCATGTGATGGAACAGTATTTAACTTACCCAGTAAACGCTAAAGTACAAGATGCCTTTGCTGAAAGCTTGCTTAAAATTCTTATCGATGAAGGTCTAGTTGTTAAGCAAGATCCAGAAAACCTAGAAACACGTAAGAACATTATGTGGACAGCGACCATGGCATTGAATGGTCTGATCGGTACTGGTGTACCACAAGACTGGACAACCCATATGGTTGGTCATGAGCTAACATCACTACACGCTATCGATCATGCACGTACCTTGACCATCGTCTTGCCATCGGTCATGCGTGAGCTAAAAGAAAGCAAAAAAGAAAAACTACTCCAGTACGCACGTAACGTATGGAACATCACTGATACTGACCAAGACGACGATGCCATCATCGAAACGGCTATTGTCTATACTGAAAACTTCTTCCGCGAGCTTGGCTTGCCAGTTAGCCTAGAAGACGTTGACTTGACGGAATCAGCGATTGATCCAATTATCAAGCAGCTTGAAGTACATAACATGGTTAAGCTTGGTGAACATGGTACCAACGACCTAGAAGTATCACGTCGTATCTTGCAGCGTGCTGTAACTAGCAAAGCGTCTTAATAAGCGCTATAGCAAGAACTGTCAAAAGAACTATAAGAAAAATCGTGACAGTAACAATAAGTACATATCGTTATGCTATCTATAGTAGCTATTCCATGCTGAGTAGCTACTACATTTAACCCCACTATAATAATGACAATTAATAAATATAAAGGAGTCCTACAATGAGCTTCGACAAACAACAGAATCAACAAACAAACCGTCAAATCAAATTAGCGAGCCGCCCGAACGGCGAGCCAACTGCTGACAATTTTGACATGGCGACTAGCGACATCCCAACGCCAAACGATAACGAGATGCTACTACGCACGGTATATCTGTCATTAGACCCATATATGCGTGGACGTATGAGCGATGCAAAAAGCTATGCAGACCCATTAGCAGTCGGTGACGTCATCATGGGTGGTACCGTAGCGCAGGTAGTCGAGTCAAATATCGATAACTTCGCAGTAGGCGACTTAGTCGTATCAAACTCAGGCTGGCAGGACTACAGTGTCAGTGATGGCGAAGGCGTCCTAAAACTGGACAAAAATATGACTAACCCTTCTTATGGTTTAGGCGTGTTAGGTATGCCAGGGTTCACGGGTTACATGGGTCTGACTGATATCGGTAAACCACAGAAAGGCGAGACTTTAGTCGTGGCAGCAGCAACTGGACCCGTCGGTGCCACTGTCGGTCAAGTGGGTAATCAATATGGTCTGCGCACTGTCGGTGTGGCAGGCGGTAAAGAGAAATGCGACTTTGCGGTCAATGAGCTTGGCTTTGATGTCTGTATCGACCACAAAGCCGATGATTTCGCTGAGCAGCTAAAAGCTGCGTGCCCAGATGGTATCGACATCTATTACGAAAGCGTTGGTGGTAAAGTATTGGATGCTGTGTTGCCATTACTCAATGACCACGCACGTATTCCAGTATGTGGTCTGGTATCGCAGTACAACGCAACCGATCTACCTAATGGCAAAGACCGCCTAGGTCAATTGATGGGACTCATTCTCCGTCAGCGTCTCACGGTCAGAGGCTTCATTATCTTTGAAGAGTATGGCGACCACTTCCCAGAGTTCTTAGAAACCATGAGCAAATGGGTAGAGTCAGGCGACGTCAAAACCAAAGAATACATCGCTGATGGTTTAGACAATGCACCAGAAGCCTTTGTCGGTATGTTAAACGGTGATAACTTTGGTAAAACAGTGGTTAAGGTCTCTGACGTTCAGTAACTTATGTTAAATAATTGACTGTTAAATAATTGACGATAGGTAATAACTATTGTTAATGACAACTTAACAACACAACTTGCTAAGATCACTACTGAAAGTTACGTCTGAAGCAGGAATAATATTAGCGGTCACCACTTATACTGATAACGTTTTGGTCATCTGGCTTGCCATTTGAATGAATCCCCTATCAATAAAAATGTGGCTGTTAAACATTTGTTTTACTCACATATAAACAATAAATAAGGATAATTATGAATATTTTAATGGTACTAACCTCACACGACCGTCTAGGCGATACTGGTAAGAAAACAGGATTTTGGCTAGAAGAATTTGCAGCTCCTTACTATGCGTTTCTCGATGCGGGTGCCAATGTCACTCTAGCGTCTCCTGCAGGTGGTCAGCCACCACTAGATCCTAGTAGCGATACTGAAGATACACAAACCAAAGATACCAAGCGTTTTAAAGACGACAAAGAGGCGCAAGAGCACTTGGCCAATACCAAGAAACTTGCTGACATGAAAGTAGAAGATTTTGATTCAGTCTTTTATCCAGGTGGTCACGGTCCATTGTGGGACTTGGCAGTAGATAAGAACTCTATCGAATTGATCGAGAATTTCGTCAAGCAAGACAAGCCTGTTGCCTTTGTTTGTCATGCACCTGGCGCGCTTAAAAGCGTTAAAGTTGAGGGCGAGTACTTAGTAAAAGGTAAAACCGTTACTGGCTTTACCAACTCAGAAGAAGAAGCGGCTGGCCTAACAGACGTGGTGCCTTTCTTAGTAGAAGATGTCTTGAAAGCCAACGGTGGTAACTATGAAAAAGCCGCTGATTGGGAAGAGTTTGTGGTCGAAGATGGTTTATTGATCACAGGTCAAAACCCAGCCTCATCAGAAGAAGCGGCTAAGCGTTTGATCAACAAGCTCAAAGGTTAATATCATGATTCGCTTACATCACCTTAATCAGTCACGTTCGTTGCGTACGCTTTGGCTCTTAGAAGAGCTAGGCGTGCCTTATGAAGTGGTCAGTCATCAGCGCGATGCCAAGACTCATTTGGCACCAGATTCCCTGAAGGCATTTCACCCACTCGGTAAATCTCCAGTTATCGAGATGGATGGACAGATTTACGCTGAGTCCGGTGCGATTACAGAGTTATTGATTGAACGATTTGCGCCAGAGCGTCTGCGCCCTGCTACAGATAGTTCAGATTATGGATATTATCTGCAGTGGATTGACTTTGCAGAAAGCTCGCTGATGTTGCCATTAATGCTTGAGCTATTTACCAAAAAAGCAGGCATTGATGACAATGAGTTTTTGAATGGCTATATCGATACAGAAAAAACCAGATTGTTTGAATATCTGGATGCTTCGGTTAAAGGTAAGTCGTTCATTGTGGGTGATAAGCTAAGTGGTGCTGACTTTATGTTGTCATTTGACTTGATTATTCTCGCTAAGCGTCAAAAACTCGACGCTTACCCGAATATCAGGCAGTATGCTGAAGCGCTTGCCAGTCTCGATAGCTATCAGCGCGCTATGCAGCTAGAGGCTAAGTACGACCAATCCGTTTAGCATTGCATCATAATTGACAGACCAATTTTCCGATACACACAAACAGCTCTGTATAGAGCTGTTTTTTATGCGTGCTTTATTTTATGATTGCATGAATAACCATCGAATTATAGTCATCAATGTCATATGAGAGCATTAAGCTGTAGAGCAACCAAACAAATTGCTCAGCACCATCCATCAATTACGTGTCGATGACAAAAGCACGATAAAAGTTATGATAAAATCCTTTCTGAATTTTTTGGGTTATCTTTCAGATACCATCAGTGAGTTGACTGGCTTTTCACGCTATAAATACCAATTACACTGACCTGACTCCCCGTCTGGCATCTGTCCTATATCACTCTATTTCCTTATACAGATTGTGGTACGCCCATGAGTAACGAATACCAGTTTAAGCCCCACGAACAGCCAATAATGGTGGGCTCTCCAGCCAATCCTGACCATCCGGCACGCCGTAAAGTGTTTTATTTGCTTATTGGGATTTTTGTGGGTCTCACAGCCAGCTTCCAAAATGGTCTACTTGTCGCCAACCTGACGCAAATTCAGGGTCAGCTAGGCTTAACGCCAGCTGAAGGTGGTTGGATATCGGTCAGTTATAATATGACCAATGCCTGTATCACCGTTCTGCTGTACAAAATTCGTCAGCAATTTGGCATGTCGCTTTTTAGCAAAATCACCCTGTCATTTTTGTTAGCCGCCACCAGTCTACAGTGGCTGATCAGCAGTCACTTGTTAGACACACCTAATATTAGCATTGAGCCCTATTATTTAGAGATTGTCGCTAGGGGACTTAGTGGTATGGTGGCAAGTGGTATGACCGTATTGGGCTTGTTTTATTGTCTTCAGGGAATGCCAACCGTCAAACGGACCAGTGGCTTAATACTGGGTTTTGGCTTGGTACAGTTTGGTATTCCATTATCACGAATCATCTCGCCCTACCTAGCCATCGACGGTCAGCTTGAAAACTTATTTTTATTTCAATTTGGTCTGGCGCTGATTTGTTTTGGGCTGATTAATATATTGGAGCTACCGCCAGGTAATACGGAAAAAGTATTTGAGAAACTCGACTTTTTAAGCTTTGCTTTTTTTGCGAGCGGTTTGGCGGCACTGGCTGTCGTTTTGGTACAGGGTCGAATTTTATGGTGGACGACACCTTGGCTCGTCTATCCACTGATGATTGCTATCGTCGGGATTAGCATCGCGTTATGGATTGAGACGCATCGCAAAAATCCGATGCTACAAGTGCGCTGGATGCGTAGCCGCAATATTATTGCCTTTATGGTGACGGGCGCTGTCATGCGGATTTTGCTATCTGAGCAAAATGTCGGAGCGGCAGGATTGCTCGCTAACCTCGGCTACGGTAACGATCAGCTGGTTACTTTTTATGCTGTTATTATAGCCGCCAGTGCACTGGCTTTGATTATTAGTATTTTTAGTACCAATGCGATGGATTTGCGCCGACCTGTTATTTTTGCAGTGGCATTGATTGCCTTAGGGTCTTGGATGGATGTTGGTGTGTCTATTAATTCAGCGCCCTATATGTTTTATCTTAGCCAGTTTTTGATTGCCTTTGCTGCAGTCTATTTCATGGGGCCTTTGGTTTTTGAAGGGTTTTTGCGGGCTATTGGCAGTGGCCCTGCGTATATTATTAGTTTTTCAGTGATTTTTGGCATCTCCCAAACAGTTGGCGGACTGGCAGGTGCGGCAGCCATTCAGGCATTTACGACCATTCGTACACAAATGCATTATGCAGATATGGTCAGCTCATTGAATTTGGGCGATCCTGCATTTAGCGCTCAGGTGGCAGGCACTCGTAACATGCTGTCGAATCAGACCACTGACGCGGCCCAAGCAAATATCAGTGCAGTTAGCCAAGTACTGCAAGGCATTCAGCGCCAAGCAACGGTCGCAGCATACAGCGACCTGTTTTTTCTGATGGCCTGTCTTGCTACTGCCGTTACGATTATTTTGCTGCTCAATTATCTTTATAACCGCTACCACAAGCGCAATCCACTGGCCAAAGAGCTCGCCGTCATCGCCAAGATGCGCGAAACAAAATAATTCAACTTATTATCTTAGTGATTTTTTATCATATTTATTTATAGTCAGACCAATCAGATATCTGCTTATTAACATTTAGGAGCATGTCATGAGCCAAGAAAAACCAAATGAGCTTAATAAAATACCTCAGACGTCAACTGATGCTCCAGCAACAGACACACGTACAGAGTCTGCTACGGCTCCAGTAGAGACCGCTACAAGCGCTACGCAAAAGAAAACGGATACATCCGAGATACAAGCAGCTACTGATACCCCTGATAGCGTGCGTGAGGATAACTCTGTAGAAGGCTCTATAGAAAATCAAGACGATGATAATGAAACGCCTATGCCGCCAAAAGAGCCGATATCAAATACGGCTGGCTGGTCTCCCAAGAAAAAATCCTATCTAAATTTGGGATTATTGATTGCGCTGATTGTCATTGGTGTGGCCTTGATTTTATATGCTTGGGAGCTACCACCATTTACGCCTACGGTGCAACAAACCAATAACGCCTTTGTCAAAGGTCAAACCACTATTATTAGTCCGCAAGTTTCCGGCTATGTCACCGAAGTGGCGGTGCAGGATTTTGCTGATGTAAAAGCGGGCGATCTACTGATAAAAATAGATGATCGAACGTTTCAACAACAACTTGAACAAGCCCAAGCAAATACAGAGGTAGCTCTTACTAACCGTTCTACCAATGAACAAGATACGCAAACCAGTCAAGCACAAATCGAAGCACGTAGAGCTGATTTGTATAGTGCCAAAATCAATGTAGAAAGCGCGCGTGAAGATGTCAACCGTTATCAAGGTTTAGATGCTATTGGGGCAGTATCGAAAGCAGAAGTTGCTCACATCAAGGCGCAATTGGCTCAAGCACAAGCAGGTGTACAGCAAGCAGAAGCCAATTTACAGGCCGCCCAAGAAAACCGTGAAAAGACTAGTGGCAGTCGCTCATCGCTAGATGCAAATATCAAAAATGCTGAGGCAGGCGTCAAGCAAGCGCAAATCAATCTAGACAATACTATTATCACTGCGCCTGAATCTGGCCAGCTAAGCCAAGTCAGTGTCAAAGAAGGCCAATACGTCAGCGCTGGTACGCAGCTCATGTATATCGTACCAAAAGGCATTTGGATCATTGCAAACTTTAAGGAAACTCAAATAGCCAATATGGCAATCGGCGAGCCTGCGACCATTCACGTTGATGCGCTTGGCGGTGCCAAATTTACGGGTCACGTGAGTAATATCTCGCCAGCGACTGGTAGCGAGTTTAGTGCTGCTGCTGCCAACCCTGCGACTGGTAACTACATAAAAATTGCTCAACGTATTCCTGTACGCATTGACTTAGACCAAAAACAGCCTGAACTGGCACGCTTACGTCCTGGCATGTCAGTCTCAGTGGATGTCGATACCAATATTAAATGAAAGGTTAAATAAAAAGTTAATTAAAAAATAATGCTAATTAAGGTCAATAGCTAACGTAAAAAAGCCACCCTAGATACCAAAGAAATTGGATTTAGAGTGGCTTTTTTAGTTTTGTATAATCTATAGCTTCAAACTATAACAACTATGGCAATAAACGTTTGGTCGTCCAGCTTGTATTGCCTTCATTGACTTTACTATCATCGCCGCTACTCTGCGTATACACAATTCGGTCATGCATCCGATTGGCTCGACCTTGCCAAAACTCAATACTTTCAACCGTAATCTCATACCCACCCCAAAACTCTGGCGTTGGTACAGTAGTATTGTCAGGGTGCGCTGCTTGAAGCTGTTCAAACGTTTGCTCCATGATTTCACGATTGGCCACTTCACCACTTTGCGGTTGACTGACCCAAGCGCCTACTTGACTATCATGAGGACGCTTTTGGAAGTAAGCAGCCGATTTATCAGCATCAATTTTAGCGATACTACCGCTGATACGGACTTGTCGCTCCAGCTCATGCCAAAAGAATAACGCTTCAGCATTAGGATTTTCTGCTATATCCTGCCCCTTTGCGCTTTCATAATTGGTATAGAAAACAATACCTGTCTCAGTAATCTCGCGCAGTAACACAATACGGACGCTAGGCTTATTGTCTACGCCACATGTCGCCAAACTCATTGCATAAGGCTCTTGCACCTTTTGCGCTAGTGCCTCATTCATCCAAGCTTTAAAAAGCTCGAATGGTGACGTTGGTACTGACTGTTGGTCAAGCTCACCTTTCTCGTATGAGAGGCGTTGGTCGGTAAAGTCCATGCTCATGGCAACTCCTTATTTGAAAACTATAATATTGTCTTAAATACCGGTCATTATCTTGAATACCACTTATTGCCTAGAATGCTATTAGCCTAGTACCGATTTTATAAGATCAGCTAAGTCATTAGCCATTACATCACATTCTATTTCATCATCTGATTCTACCATCACGCGAATCATAGGCTCTGTACCTGACTGACGTATCAATAGACGACCTCGACTTTCTAGTGTTGCCTGTGCTTTATCAAAAGCAGCAACCAACTCCTCATGTTTGAATGGATCTTGCATTTGAGACAAACGTACATTGACTAGCTTTTGCGGTAACACTTCAAAACCTTCAACAAGCTCACTCAACGCACGCTCTTTGGCTTGCATCACTGCCAGTACTTGCAAACCAGCAATGATAGCGTCCCCTGTGCGACTTTTATCTAAGCAGAGAATATGACCAGATGGCTCACCGCCCAATATCCAACCATTGGCTTCTAAGTCCTGCATCACATAGCGATCACCCACCTTCGCACGGGTAAACTGAATATTTGCATCTTTTAGTGCCAACTCTAATCCCATGTTACTCATGAGAGTACCCACTACACCTTCAGCTTTGGTTTTACCCTGGGTAGCAAGCACGTATAAAATACCATCGCCGTCGACTAGCTTACCCGTCTCATCAACCATTACGATACGATCGCCATCACCATCTAGTGCAATACCGACATCTGCATCATGCTCAAGCACAGCCTTTTGTAAGCTTTCAGGATGAGTAGAGCCACATTCAGCATTTATATTGATGCCATCTGGCGTATTATTAATGGCAATCACGTTGGCACCCAATTCGCGCATTACTCTAGGCGCTACACTATAGCCCGCACCATTGGCACAATCCACTACTACCGTCAAATGACTGAGGTCGTATTGATAAGGAAAGCTGCCTTTGCAAAATTCAATATAGCGACCTTTTGCATCATCAATTCGGTTATTCTTACCTAAATTTGCAGGATCAAGAATAGGCATCATAGCAACATCACTACCAACGTCATTCATAATTGCCGTCAATTTATCATTGATTGCTGTCTGCATCTCATCACTTATCTTTTTGCCGTCACCTGAGAAAAACTTGATACCATTATCATAATAGGGGTTGTGCGAGGCTGAAATAACCACACCAGCATCTGCATTAAAACTACGGGTCAAATGCGCAATCGCTGGGGTTGGCAATGGACCAAGCATATAAACATCAACACCAGCCGCATTAAAACCCGCTTGCAATGCTCCTTCTATCACATAACCTGACAGACGTGTATCTTTACCAATCACCACACTTGGCTTACGCGTAGGGTTTTCATTTTTTTCTATGAGTACAAGTCCAGTGACATAGCCTAGTTTTAAAATAAAATCCGGTGTAATTGGCAATTCACCAAATTTTCCGCGAATTCCATCAGTGCCAAAATAGCTCATTATATGTTCCTCAAGTCAAAAAATAAAAGGCCAAGCATATACGCAGGCAATACTATTGTTGTAATAATCTGTTTCTGTATTTTACAAAAAAAACAGCCAACAATAACAGAGCATTGTTGGCTGTTTGTATCTTAAGCTCGCTGAAGCTTTACGTCTCAGCTAACATCAATACATTTTAAATCTACAAAAGAGAAGTATTTTACAGAACGATCTAGGGCGTGTCATCAATTAGCATAGATATTTCAGAATAAGCTATACTTAGATCGTATTTAGGAATTTGAGCTCAATGACTATGACAAGACGACATGCCCTACGTGATGACCAATGGGAGA
>Ga0098066_1000101_pt1 | contig 31783 bp, 30 predicted proteins | sample 25BtaG_FD_76332 | JGI IMG/M metagenome (GOLD analysis project Ga0098066, IMG submission 76332) | Marine viral communities from Cariaco Basin, Caribbean Sea - 25B_WHOI_OMZ_CsCl | ecosystem: Environmental > Aquatic > Marine > Oceanic | place: Caribbean Sea: Cariaco Basin | collected 2014-11-08
CCACCAAGAAGGTGCACTTGCGCAGCATCATCTATGAGCTGTTATGGTTCTTGCAGGGGTCTACTGACAATAACTGGCTGCGGGATCGGAAGGTCACTATCTGGGACGAGTGGGCCCTCGATAACGGAGATTTGGGGCCAATCTACGGCAAGCAGTGGCGAAGCTGGCAGTGCCCGGACGGCCGGGTGGTGGACCAGATCAGCGAGGTCGTCGAGCAGATCCGCACCAAGCCCAACTCCCGGCGCCACATCGTGACGGCCTGGAACCCGGCGGAGCTGCCGGATGAGTCCATGGGGCCGCAGGAGAATGCCCGTGAGGGGCGCATGGCGCTGGCGCCGTGTCATTGTCTGTTCCAGTTCTATGTGGCGGACGGGCGGCTGTCCTGTCAGCTTTACCAGCGAAGCGCGGATCTGTTTCTGGGGGTGCCGTTCAATATCGCGTCCTACAGTTTGCTGACCCATATGATTGCACAGCAATGTGACCTGGAGGTGGGGGAGTTTGTGCACACTTTCGGGGACTGCCACCTGTACCAGAATCACCTGACAGATGACATTGTGTTCGAGCAGCTCAAGCGAAAGCCGGGGCGGTTGCCTACGCTGCGGATTTTGCGGAAGCCGGATTCGATTTTCGAGTATGAGTATGAGGATTTCGAAATCGAGGGCTATGAGCCGCAGGGTGTTATCAAGGCGCCTATTGCTGTTTAGCGTCGCGGTTGTAGCGTTTTATGGTTTGCGCCGGTTCTCTCTGTTCCAAACCGGAAACCTGGTGCCCACGCACGGCCAGCTGGTGACCCTTTCCGGAACACGCCGCAAGTTGGCCTTTAGAGTCTGTGTCTGCTAACGGTTGGGTTTTGCTAGCCCGCGGGGCGTGGCGAAGGCGCGCAAGCAGCCGGGGCCTTTTTCTGAAACACGCCGTGGATACGTCCCTGTAGGCTCTTCAAAAACGTCCCTGTTTTTGAAGGTTTCAGAAAAAGGCCCCGGCCACTTGCACACCCAAAGGTCCCCAGTAGGATTATCCGCGCTCGTTATGTCGCAACTGAGTTTTACGGGTTACAACGTTGTTCGCCTCTTGAGAGGTAACTCCATTGCATCTGGACAGATACCGGGTAGGTTGTTCCGGAACCTTCAAAAACAGGGACGTTTTTGAAGAGCCTACAGGGACGTATTCACGGCGTGTTCCGGAACAACCTACCCGGTAGCTGGCCCTTGCATCAGACCATGAAGGCCTGAACAGATGAGAAAAGCACTAATAGTAGCCATGTCCCGCAACCGGGTCATTGGTCGTAATAACAAGTTGCCGTGGTATTTGCCGGGAGACCTGAAGTATTTCAAGCAGGCCACCATGGGCAAGCCCATTATCATGGGCCGGAACACCTGGGAATCCATTGGCAGGGCGCTGCCAGGGCGTCTTAATATCGTAGTGTCGTCACAGGAACTGGAGTTACCCGCCGGTGTGGCGAAGGTGGAGACCCTGGAGGAAGCCTTCCGGATGGCTGAGGCCCAGGCCATGCTGGATGGTGTGGATGAAGTGATGGTGATCGGTGGAGGTCAGATTTACGAGGCTGTGCTGCCCGAGATCGACCGGATCTACATTACCCAGGTCCACGCCGAGATAGAAGGCGATGCGTTCTTCCCGGAAATAGACCTGGAGCAATGGCAGGAAATCGGACGGGAGGATTTCTCCGCGTCCGATCATAATCCCTACGACTACAGCTTTGTCGTCTACCAGCGGCCTCAGTCAGCCTGACGGCTCTTGGCCGGCTTGAAGCCGTCGCGCTTGCCGGCCGGCCTGGAGCCCGGCTTTCCTCCGGGCTTGTTGCCGCGATACCCGCCCGGCTTGCCACCAGGGCCACCCTTACGGAAATTGCTGCGCTTGCCGCCCGGGCCACCCTTACCCCGTGGTGGGTTGGCTGAGGGAATCGGAAGCTCTGAAGGGGTTTCCAGCGGCAGGGAGCCCGGTTGGGCGGACTCCATCCAGCAGGCCAGGGCGCCGGCCAGCATGGCCATGTCCATATCATTGCGCTCGGCAATATCGTCCAGCAGGCCCATGGCCTTGGCCAGCTTGCCGTCTTCAGTGAAGCCCATGAGCTGACTTTCGAACTGCTCCTGGCGGAGCTTCTGAAGTGCCGCCGGGGTGGGTAGTTCGTACGGCTCCATGGGCGAGTTGGTGGCACGTTCCAGGGTGCGCAGCCAGCTGCGCTCCCGGGGGGTTACCAGCAGGATTGCCTTGCCGGCGCGACCGGCACGTCCGGTACGGCCCACCCGATGGATGTACGCTTCACTGTCGTAGGGCACATCGTAGTTGATGACGTGGGTGATTCTCGGCACATCCAGGCCCCGCGCGGCCACGTCTGTGGCGATGAGGAGGTCCTTCTTGCCCCGCTTGAGGTCTTCCACGGTCTGTTCCCGCTGGCGTTGGTTAAGGTCGCCGTTGAGGGGAGCCACGGAGTGACCACGTGCAGCGAGTTTCTCGGCCAGCAGGGTGGTTTCTGCCTTGGTGCGCACGAAAATAATCGCCGCGTCAATCGGTTCCACTTCCAGGATGCGGGTCAGTGCATCCAGCTTACGCTCACCGAAGGTGGGCAGTACGAACTGGGCGATCCGCTCAACGGTGCGGGTTTCGCTCTTGATTTTGACTTCCCGGGCGTCGCTCAGGTAGGTGTTGGCAACCCGGGCGATGGCCGGCGGCATGGTGGCAGAGAACAGCGCCCGCTGGCAGCTGTCCGGTGTGCTGGCGAGGATGGCTTCGACATCGTCGATAAAGCCCATACGCAGCATCTCGTCCGCTTCGTCCAGCACCAGGGCCTTCAGGTTGTTCAGCTTCAGCTTGCCGCGGCGGAGGTGGTCCAGCAGGCGGCCGGGAGTGCCGACTATAACCTGGGAGCCCCGGTTCAGGGCCTTGAGCTGGGGCGCAAAATCGGCGCCGCCGTATATAGGCAGTACGTGAAGCTGGCGGAAACCGCTGGCATAGGTGGTAAAGGCTTCTGCCACCTGGATGGCCAGCTCCCGGGTCGGGGTCAGTACCAGAATCTGGGTGGACAGGTCATCGGCGTCGATTCGGCTGAGCAAAGGCAGCGCGAAAGCGGCTGTCTTGCCAGTGCCGGTCTGGGCGATGCCCAGCAGGTGATGGCCTTCCAGCAGAACGGGGATGGCCTGGGCCTGGATCGGAGACGGAGTTTCGTAGCCGACGGTACGGACAGCTTCAAGCACGGCCGGGTCGAGGCCGAGCTCAGCAAAGGTTTTTTCTGACATTCAATTACCTGGTATTCGGGGTGGGGGAGCCATAGAACGAGAGGCCGGTTACAGTCTGAAACCGGGAAGGCGTGGGCTCCTGAAGCTACCGGCTGAGCGCGTCGGGGTAGCCTGATGAACCTTCGACGGCTCGCGAACCCCATAAACCCGGCTGGTATCGTCACGGACCTGTCGCCGATAGGCATTCTTGTCCGTGGGTCTGGTCATCCTGATGATGACGGAGCGCAGTATACGCGGTTGTCAGCGGGTTTTATAGCGCTGCGGCCAGTCCGGCGGTAGGTATTTGCCGGTGCGGCTTGTGTCCAGGCGGGCTTTGGGGCAGTCTTTGGGGTTTATTTGATACGCATCCTCATCAATTAACCGGAGACACTACAACGATGAATCTCGAGGAAATCCTTGCATCGGCAGCTAGCAACGAAGTCACTATCCCTGCGATCTGGGCGCAGGGGCGGGCCACCTTCGGGGGCCTGACCGGGGCCCTGGCTTGTGAGCGGATGCAGTCCGTGGTAACTCCGGGGCGCCCTCTGCGGGCCATGCAGGTTTCCTTCGTGGGACCAGTTGAGCCAGGAGTACCGGTCGCACTGGAAGTGGAACTGCTGCGAGAAGGCAAGGCGGTCAGCCAGGCCATGGTCAGGATGGTGCAGGACGGCACCACCCGGCTGGTTGCTATGGGTGCCTATGGCAGTGGTCGTGAGTCGGTGGTCAGTGTGCCTCCGCTGTCCGCCCCTGAAGCACCGGTGCCTGAAGATTGTGCGCCAACCCCGTTCATCAAGGGCAGAATGCCCGACTTTGCCCAGTTTATCGAGATGCGCTGGTGTTTCGGTAGCCGTCCGTTCACCGGTGAAAAGCATCGGGACATGGGTGGCTGGATGCGGTTCCGCGAGACGCCTTCGCAGCTGGACGACCCCGCCATCGTGGCCCTGATTGACGCCTGGCCACCGGTGCCCCTGTCCCATCTCACAGAGTTTGCCCCCAACAGCTCTTTGACCTGGTCGGTCGAAATGATGGACCCACGCCCTACCGTCAAAGTTGATGACTGGTTGATGTACCGGGCAGAAATCGACAAGGCGGATGACGGCTATGCCAACACCCATGCCCAGATCTGGAACCGCCAGGGGGAACTGGTGGCCATCAGCCGCCAGACCGTGACGGTCTTCGGGTAAGCCTGCTTCGCCGACGGTCAGGCCGCCAGGCTTGGCCGGCAGGCATTAATGATAACCCTGGCGAAGCTTTCGGCGGCATCTTCCTGCAGGAAGTGACCGCCGGACAGGGTGATATGGGGCTGCCCAAGGGCACCGGGTACTTTTCGCTGCAAAGGCCGATGGCCGCCACGGGTACCCGGGTCAGAATCGCTGAAACAGGTGATGAATGGCTTCTGCCACCCCTCCAGGAAGCGCCATAACCGCTGGCGGTTCAGTTCCTTGTGTGGTTGCCCGAGAGTGCCCGCGAATGATCTTGCGCCGGCCTTGTAACGGTCACTGGGGAACGGCGCATCGTAGGCGTTCCGTTCCTCACGGGTCAGGGGGCGGGTGGTGCCCAACTGTATCAGTTGCGGAACCGGGAACCAGGGGCTGTAGCGGGCGAACATCCGCCAGATACTGGTGGCGGGTGGGTTGTCTCCTTCCCTGGGGACCACGGCATTGGCCGCGATAATCCGGCTGAATCGGTCCGGTTGCCGCATGACCAGGGCCAGTGCCAGCAGCGAAGTCCGGTTCTGGCACACCAGGGTGACATTGCTCAGATCCAGCGCCAGCAGCCAGCGCTCCAGCCAGTCCAGGTGCCTCTCGAAGGAATAGTCCTGCTGATCCTCGGGTTTGTCCGATTTGCCAAAGCCAATAAGGTCCGGTGCCAACACCCGCAGCCCGGCATCCGCTACCAGCGGGATCATATGGCGATAGAGGTAGGACCACCCGTGCTCACCATGGAGCATAACCACCGGCGCCGCGTTTGTAGTGCCATGGTCCACGTAGTGGAGACGAAGGGGGGTGTCGGTACCTACCTCGACATATCGGGGAGTGTAGGGGAAATCCGGCAAAGCCCGGAAGCGGGACTCGTCGGTTCTTAGAATACGCATACCATCGACTGCTCTGGCTGATTGCAAGCGTGTCCGGAGGACTTGGTGGGAACCAGCTTAGAGCAGATGGTGGTTTCTTGTGTGGGCTTTACGTAACAGAGCGTTATTAATTTGAATCAGACGGCGATGCGGTTCTCGTCACGTTCCCGGTCAGCGGCGCGCATGGCTTCATCGCAACAGTTCACCGCGCCGCAGTCATCCGCTGAACACAGGCCAATGGTATCGCAGGGCAGGTCGTAGCGGTTCTCACCCTCATTGGCAAAGATTCGCTTGGCCGGAAGTATGGACCGGCAATGGCCGCAAAGCAGTGTGGGAACAGTGCTGTTCTCGGCCAGTTGTGCAGTGTAGAAATCGTGGTACTCGCTCATGGTAGCTCCTTGTCAGCATATCCTTGCGGCTCGCCCCGAGCTGCCCAGGTATGGTCAGTCCAGGGGAGGGCACACCGCATACACAATAGGGCTTTAATGTGACAATTAAAGGTCCCTCCTAGGCTGAAACTACGTTCGGGGCATTAAGGCTGGTTCACTTTCCGGCCGTTCAGGTTTCGGGGGGCAGTGGGCGGCGATTGGAACGTTTGTCCTCCCAGCCCAAATCCCGCGGGTCATACCACCCGAGGTCCTGGAGAACCTGGTCACGGGTATGGTCGGAGAGGGTCTCCCACAGCACCTCGAATGCTTCCACGGCCCGGTCGCGCTGACGTCGCTGCCTGCTGCGCAGGCGGGCAATGAGCTGGGGCAGTCGCAGGGCATCCCCCAGCTGCCCGGGCACCAGTACCTCCTGGCCCATAACCTTGCGGCGATGGGTCCGCCTCGCCAGGACCGCAGCAAGGGCCTCCGCCGCCTGTAACGCTGTTTCTTCGTTGAAGTCGTCGCCTGCCACTGTTCCGACCTTTCAGAAAACCACGGGTCTCCCCGGCACCCCGATTCTCGACTGGTAACGGGGATAGAATCCCTGGCGCGAGACGTCGGCCGCAATGACTGACCGGCCTTTATCGGAAATACCCCAACCGATTACTATACCCTGCCGGAGGCGGAACTGGCCATGCCGGGGTCGTTAAGGTATAAGCCGTATTCACACCCGCACAAAGGAATGCTGTCTGATGAAGTACGAAAGCCTGGAGCGCTGGACCTTCCTGGGAAGCCTGTTGCTGGTCTCGCTGGCGTTCCTGTTCCTGCTGAAGCCCTTCTTTGGACCGATTTTCTGGGCGGTGGCCATCGCCCTGATCTTTCACCCGGTCCGGCAACGGCTGGCAGGGCGGATTGGGGATCGGCCCAACCTGGTGGCGTTGCTGACCCTGATGATCTGCATGGTTATTGTCATCATCCCGGTGATGGTGCTGATTTCGTCCCTGGTAGCGGAAGGCCTGGCGGTGTATCAGAAAATCCAGGATGGAGACATCCGTCCCGGGGAATACCTGGATCAGGTCAACCAGTCGTTCCCTGCCATCGAAGCGTTCCTTTCGCAATTCAACCTGGATTTCTCAGCCTTGCGGGATCGCCTGGTTTCCGGCGTTGCCGGTGCCAGCCAGTTCCTCGCAAAGCAGGCCCTGGGGCTTGGTCAGAACACCTTTCAGTTTTTCCTCAGCCTGGCCCTGATGATCTATCTGGCGTTTTTCCTGCTGCGTGATGGTTCCCGGCTGGTGGAACTGCTCATACAGGCCCTGCCGCTGGGGGATGAGCGAGAACGCCTGCTGTTCGCCAAGTTTGCCGAAGTCACTCGGGCTACGGTCAAGGGCAACCTTTTGATTGCCATTATCCAGGGTGCCCTGGGCGGCGTGATTTTCTGGATCCTCGGGATTACCGGCGCGTTGCTCTGGGGCGTGGTCATGGCCATATTCTCGCTGTTGCCGGCGGTCGGCGCCGCGGTGGTGTGGGTGCCGGCGGCGATTTACCTGGCAGCCGTTGGTGACTATGTGCCGGCGCTTGTCCTGACCGCATTCGGTGCGATCGTAATTGGCCTTGCGGATAACCTGCTGCGTCCAATCCTGGTGGGGAGGGATACCAAGCTGCCGGATTACATCGTGTTGCTGTCCACCCTGGGTGGGCTGGTGATGTTCGGCATCAACGGATTTGTGATGGGACCGTTGGTAGCGGCGCTATTCATGGCCTTCTGGGGAATCTTCATCCGGGAATTCAGTGAACAGGAACCGATTCTGTCACCGCAAGATAAGTGACCTGCACAATATCCGCCTCACTGAAAAATTCGCCAGCTCCAGATGGTTTAACCGCCTGCAGCTGGCGCTTCTGTCATGCTGCCGGGTCAATCCAGTTTGGTGAGATCCCGCACGGCACCCTTGTCAGCGCTGGTGGCCAGCAGGGCATAGGCTTTCAGGGCTGCAGACACTTTACGGATCCTGGGGGATGCCGGCTTCCAGCCCTCGGCGTCACGCTGTTCGCGCCGCCGGTCCAGCTCATGCTGGTCGATCTCCACATTGATGCTGCGATTGGGAATATCGATGCGGATCAGGTCGCCGTCCTCGATAAGGCCAATGGCGCCTCCTGCAGCGGCCTCCGGTGATGCGTGGCCGATGGACAGGCCGGATGTGCCGCCTGAGAACCGGCCGTCGGTGAGAAGAGCGCACTCCTTGCCCAGCCCCTTTGATTTCAGGTAACTGGTCGGGTAGAGCATTTCCTGCATGCCCGGGCCCCCTTTCGGCCCTTCGTAACGAATGATCACCACTTCGCCAGCTTTGACCTGGTCGCCCAGAATGCCCTCCACGGCGGCGTCCTGGCTTTCGAACACACGGGCCCGGCCTTCGAACACGTAGATGCTCTCATCCACACCCGCGGTTTTAACCACGCAGCCATCCCGGGCAATGTTGCCATACAGGACGGCCAGGCCGCCCTCGGAGGAATAGGCATGTTCAACCGAGCGGATACAGCCGTTCTCCCGGTCACCATCCAGCGAGGGCCAGCGGGTGCTCTGACTGAAGGCCTCCTGGGTCGGAATGCCGGCGGGGCCAGCCTTGTAGAATTCCACCACATCCGGGGTCGGGTTGCGCATGATGTCCCACTTGTCCAGCGCCTCGGCCATGGTTCGGCTGTGTACGGTGGGCAGGTCGGTGTTAATCAGCCCGCCCCTCTCCAGTTCGCCGAGGATCCCCATGATGCCACCGGCCCGGTGTACGTCTTCCATGTGGTACAGGGGTGAGTTCGGCGCTACCTTGCACAACTGTGGCACCTTACGGGAAAGCTGGTCGATTTCATTGAGGGTGAACGGCACCCCGCCTTCCTGGGCTGCAGCAAGAAGGTGCAGGATCGTGTTGGTGGACCCGCCCATGGCAATATCCATCACCATGGCGTTTTCGAAGGCGGCCATGGAGGCGATACTCAGGGGCAGTACGCTGGCGTCGTCCTGCTCGTAGTAACGGCGGGCGTTTTCGACGATCTGCCGGCCGGCCCAGAGGAACAGACGCTCGCGGTCAGAGTGGGTGGCCAGCGTTGAACCATTGCCGGGTAGTGCCAGGCCGATAGCTTCGGTCAGGCAGTTCATGGAGTTGGCGGTAAACATACCCGAGCATGAACCGCAGGTGGGGCAGGCGCTGCGCTCGTACTCTTGCACCTGCTCGTCGCTGGCATTGGGGTCAGCGGCGATGACCATGGCGTCCACCAGGTCCAGCTTGTGTTCGGACAGCTTGGTCTTGCCAGCTTCCATGGGGCCGCCGGAGACAAAGATGGTGGGGATGTTAAGCCGCATGGCAGCCATCAGCATGCCCGGGGTGATCTTGTCGCAGTTGGAGATGCACACCAGGGCATCGGCGCAATGGGCGTTGACCATGTACTCCACCGAGTCCGCAATGATCTCACGGGATGGCAGCGAATAGAGCATGCCGTCATGGCCCATGGCAATGCCGTCGTCCACCGCAATGGTGTTGAACTCCTTGGCAACACCGCCGGCGGCCTCGATCTCCCGGCAGACCAGTTGCCCAAGGTCCTTGAGATGGACATGCCCGGGTACGAACTGGGTGAAGGAGTTGGCAACGGCAATAATGGGTTTGCCGAAGTCATCGTCTTTCATCCCCGTGGCTCGCCAAAGGGCCCGGGCCCCCGCCATGTTGCGGCCGGCGGTTGAGGTGCGTGAACGATAGTCTGGCATGGCTGGTCTCTCGCTTTGTTCAACGGTCAGTTGGAGCCGTGTTTTGTCCGGGCACACTTCTGCCCCGGGACGGGGAAGATGCCGCTACAGCACAGTGGCCGGCTGGAGCACGGGCTGGATGCAAACCGTTGAGGATACCAGATTACCGGCGTATCGCATGGTTGTTTTCCCCGGCGGTATTTACAATACTTCACAGTCCGGGTAACCGTTCCCGGAAAGGTGCGGATTTCAGCGCAGATCAACTGTTGCCACTGAATATCCGGCTCAGGGCGCCCTTTAACCGAGGGTGATATTTTCCGGGATGTTTGTCTGCTGTCCGGAACAGGGAGTTGTCAATGACCGTTCGTGAAAACCTGGCGCTGAGCCGGCTCAGAGAATTCCGTCCGCTTGATCGTCTGACCGATGAGCAGCTCGTGGTGCTGGTCAGTCGGGCTGAACGCCGGGTGCACCGCCCCGGTCAGAAGATCGTTGAGCGGGGAGCCCGGGATGGTATGGACTTCTTCCTGCTCAAGGGCGCCGTGGAACTGGTCGCTGCTGATGGCCGACAGACCACTGTGAGCGCCGATACGGACAAGGCAAACACCGCCATAGCCCGCCTGCAACCGAGAATGTTTGATGTCACCGCCATACAGCCCTGTGAGTTCCTGGTGATTGAACAGGCCGTGCTGAACAAGCTACTGCAAGCCGCTCCCCTCGAGCATTCAGACGGCGGCAGTGCCAGTGACGGAGATGCCGATGAAGAACATCGGCTGCTGATGGAGTTCTACGCCGAGCTCAGGTCGAACCAGGTCAGCCTGCCAAGCCTCCCGGACGTTGCCTGGAAGGTCCGGCGGCTGGCTGACCGGGAGGACTCCTCGGCTGATGACATTGCCCGCGCCCTGACCGCAGATCCGGCCATGTCCGCCAAGCTGGTTCGCTCATGTAACAGTGCGCTTTACCGGGGGTTCAGCGAGGTTCGCAATGTACGCGACGGCGTTGTCCGGCTGGGAGTAAGGACTACCCGTCAGCTGGTTACCGTATTTGCCCTGCGTGAAGTGTTCCGCAGCCGGCAACCGGAATTGCAGAAAGCCATGGACAGGCTCTGGCAGGAAGCACGAAGTGTCGGGGCGCTGGCCTACGTACTGGCGGAGTCGGCGACCCGCCTTGAGCCAGAGGAAGCCCTGTTGGCCGGTTTGTTGCACAACATTGGGGCGATTCCGGTTCTGGTGCATGCCGAGCACCATCCCGCCCTGGTGGCCAGCCCTGCCGCCCTGGAGCGGGCCCTTGCCGAACTGCAGTCGGACATCGGTGCAGCCATCCTGGATCACTGGCACTTCCCGGCGGCCTTCGTGGAAGCTGCGCGGCACGGCGATGACTGGTTCTATGAGTGCCCTGAAGAGCGCCCACAACTGGTGGACCTGGTAATTGTTTCCCGACTCCACGCCCGCATTTCGGAGGGTCGTAACGATGGTTTGCCCGAGTTCGAACAGGTTCCCGCCTACCGTCGACTTGGCGCCCTCGAACTGACGGCTTCCCGCAGTCTCAAACTGCTGGAGGCAGCCAGGGAGCGACTGGACGAACTGCAGCGACTTCTGGCGGGGCAGTGAGCATGGTTTCAGCCGTCCCCCTGTTTCCCCTGAGCTCGACGGTACTTCCCGGAGGCCGTATACCCCTGCAGCTGTTTGAGCCCCGTTATCTGGACATGCTGGCCCGGTGCCTGAGGGAGCAGCAGGGTTTCGTGGTGGTGTTGCTGAGAGAGGGGCAGGAGGTTGACAGCCAGGCGGCGTTCTACGATATCGGTACCTACGTGCAGATCACGGACTTCCAGCAGCTGGATAACGGCCTGCTGGGGGTTACCGCAGAGGGGCTATGGAAAGTTGCGGTCAGCCGCAGTTGGCGCGCGCCCGATGGCCTCAATCTGGGCGACGTTGAGCGTCTGCCCGAGGAACCGGAGGACACCTTGCCGTCTGCTTATTCGGAGCTGGCGGCGGTGCTTCGCGCGTTGCTGCGGCATCCGGTGGTCAACAAGCTGGAGCTGACGGTTGATTTCGCCAGTGCGCGGGAGGTGGGGTGGCGCCTGACAGAGCTACTACCCCTGGACAGCCAGGAAAAACAGCGATTGCTTGAATACCAGGATCCGCTGGAACGACTCGACCGGTTGTCATCGCTACTGGATGCCATGGACTGACGGCCTGCAAGCTGCGGGCACTCTCTTAACCGGGAAACGAATAGACCAGTCGAGCCGGTGACCATTGCCACCAGATGTAAGATCCCAGGAACGCTGCCCACAGCACCACTGCAAGCCCGGTAAAACTATCCGCAGACAATGGTGTGCGGTCATACCGGCTGTAGCTGGCACGCACCAGGCCACAGATTGCCAGTCCCAGTAACAGTCCGCCCACCACATCAGTGAACCAGTGTACTCCCAGTGCCACCCGGCTGACAGCGACCAGAACCATGGGCACGCTGAACACCAGGTAGATTCGCCAGCGCCTTGCAGGTCGCCACTCCCTGGCGACAAAGGCCGCCGCCATGCCCGTAAAAACGGTAATCCCGGCGGCGTGGCCACTGGGAAAGGCGAAGCTTGCCGGTGGTTCGGTCACCAGCGTGGGGCGGGCAATGGCGAAGCCGTTTTTCAGCAGGGTAACGCTCACGCTAGTCAGTAACAGTGCGGCTACCAGGTGCGCGGCGGCACTGTAATAGCCCCGCAAAAACAGTGCGCTGGCCATCAGCACCGAGCCGACCACCAGAACCGGTGGGTCCCCGGCCAGTGTCAGCAGCAGGAACACCGGGTCGGTCAGGGGGCTGCGGAGGGTATCGGTAAGATCCCGAAAGTAGTGGTCGAGCGACAGCAGCAAGCCTGTTGCCTGACTGAAAAGACTCCAGAGTACAAAGCCACCGCTTGCCCCCAGCGCCAGGCACAGGGAGGCCAGGGGGAACTCGCCTCCCTGTGCAGGCCGCTCACTGTAAAGGGCTCGCCAGAACCGGTGGGTGGCGTTGTACCGTGCCATGGATTGCTCAAGCCATTGGTAGAGGCGGCTGCGGTTGCGCAGCCCCAGTTGCATGCGAACGAAAAGGAACCACGCCAGCAGCAGCACCCCGGCAGCGCCGGCGCCCAGGCCATATAGTGCCGGTGGTATCGGTTCAGGCCCCGCAAGGGCGGCACCCACGGCAAAACCGGGCAGCAGGTAACAGGGTGCCCAGGCAAGGGCGGACGCAATATTTACCAGTACAAAGCGGCGGGCTGGCATGTTGAATGCGCCGGCCACCATGGGGATAAATGGCCGTACGGGCCCTACGAACCGCCCGATCACGACGCTCTTGCCTCCGTGGCGTACAAACAGGCTTTCGGCCCGGCGCACCATGACCGGATGTCGGCGGAAGGGCCAGACCTGGTGAAGTCTTCCTCTCAGCCGTTGACCCAGCCAGAAACTCAGCAGGTCACCAACAATGGCTCCCGCAGCACCCCAGACCAGGATGTACAAAACCGGCGTGCCCGTCTGGCCGGCCAGTACCGCAATTGCAAAAAGGATCGCTACGCCTGGCACCAGAATGCCTGCGACAGCCAACGATTCAAGTAGCGCGGTTGCAAACACGGCAGCTGAGAGCCAGCCAGGGTTGGTCGCCAGCCAGAGGGTCAGGTCCTGGATCATTGGCTGCACTCAGCTTACCTGGTGGGCATCCGCGTTGAACCAGACGTGGTCCTGGCCTCGGCGACAGGCCTCTTCCAGGGCGTCGGTGGCTCGCTGGCGGAGGCGCTCACCCAGGCTATCCTGGCTGATATGGGTGGTGGCACCGATGCTGACCGTCATGCGCCCGACCTGGGGCCAGCCGGCTTCGGCAATACTGCGGCGTATACGTTCGGCCGTCACTCGCGCGCCCTCCTCGGGAGTAAATGGGAGTATCAGGCAGAAGCGGCCCTCACCCAGGAAGTAGAGGGTGTCACCGGCACGAATCAGGGTGAAGAGGTGCTCTGCCAGCCTGCGATACAGGTGTGGCATTTGTCCGTCGCCGAGCATTTCACTAATCTGGCCGCGATGGTCGATGTCCATCATCAGCACAGAAACCGGGTGGGTGGTGGCGCGGGCCCGGCTGATTTCCTTTTGCAGTGTCTCATCGAGGAACCGGGCGTTATGGGCTCCGGTAAGCGGATCGATAATCGCCAGGTCCTCGGCCGACTGGGCCATATGGTCGTAATGCCAGCTGGCGAGGCCGGCGCTGGCCACCAGGGTTGCCAGCGCCGCGATGGCAGGAAGGCTCTCGCTGGCAGGCAGTTGCCACGCAACAAGCATTGCCACTAATGCCGCAACCGGCAGCGTCACTTTCAGGGCCTGTCGAAGTGGTAGCACGAGGTAGGTCAATACCAGTATGGGCAGGCTCCAGAAAATGCCATTACCCGGTGCTGACATGGCGCCTGTCAGGGCAACCCCATGTAACAGTGTCAATGCGACCAGGTGGCCTCGGGCCCGGAGCTGATACCGGCTCACCCACAAAGTGTAGACGCAGCTGCCCAGGCTGATGGCGCTGAGGCCCGCTGCGAGATAGCACAGGGTGTAGAACCCGTAACGCAGGTTCTGCAGGGCGAGCATGGCGAAAACAGCAGCGCTTAAACCATAGGCCAGGACGCTGGTGAGCGTTCTCAGACGGGTTTCGGTCACGTGGCCGGGCTCCTTACGGTGTCGGACGGCGGTGTGTGGGACCAGGTGCTCCAGGTCTGCACCCGGTTGCCTCCCTTTTTCTGGGCCCCCTGCAGCGCAGACGCTACCGCATGCTGGAGTGTGTCCGCGTTATCGCCAATGTTCAGGCCGGCAACGCCAGCGCTGACGGTGACGTCCAGGCCGTGGGATTCCAGTAATGAGATCAGGCCGAGACGGAGTTGCTCTGCCCTCGCGCTGGCGCCGGCGGTCGCCATTCCCGGCAGAATGATCAGGAACTGGACGTCTGCCACCCTGTACCAGGTATCGAAATCCCTTAGCCGGGAATGCAGGTAGCGTCCGATCCGGGGTAGCAGGGCCTCGAGGTCCTGGTCGGTTTCCGGGGCGCTGAGATGGGCGTCCAGGCCCAGCATGATGACGGAAAGGTCCAATCCTTCCCGTTCGCTGCGCTGTATCTCCTTGTACAGGTCGGCGGTCAGGTACTCCCGGCTTGCCGCCTGGGTCAGTTCATCGGACCGACGCAATGGTAACAGCTGGCGTGCCTTGTAGTGGCGTAGCAGGAAGAACACGCCAGCCAGGGCGCTGGTCAGCACCAGGGGAGCTATGATCTGGTGCCGTGAGGAGTCGCCTGTCAGTGAGGCAAGCCCCAGCAGAAAAGTGGCCATGGCGACCAGGGCAAGCGGAACACCCGTTCGCGGAGGAAGCATTCCAAGGATGAACAGGGGCAGGGCGAACAGCCAGTAGCGCAAAGAGGCTGAGTCGAGCCAGAGCGCAGTCACCAGGATCAGTGTAAGGCTGAGTATCAGCAGGTGATTGGCCAGTTGCCAGTGCCGCTGTTGACCCAGGGGCAGGGCGGGGCTGGTGCGAACGATGCCCGCAGTGACCAGCGCGGCCAGGGCTGCCGGGATATCGTCCGTAACCAGGCAGAATATCGCGAGGGCCAGCAGAGCCATGGTGCCCAGCCAGGCGAGCCGGCTCAATACAAATCGCTCAGCCTTCTGGGCCATGCTCTCGTCCTTCCTGAAGTTGGTTCCGTTGGACTGTCGGTCTGGTATGAATGATAACATCAATGTGCCAAACGCGCCGTCGTCGGGCATAATAGTCGCCTGATTTTCATTGATGCATCAGTTCCAAAGCGGAGTTACCGATCCATGGATATTGCAGCCTACATGGCGGAGGTTGGCGAGCAGGCTCGTCAGGCAGCCACCGCCATAGCCCGTTCTTCTACGGCTACCCGCAACCGGGCGCTGCTGGCCACTGCCGGGGCCCTGGATGCCGCCCGTAACGAGCTTGCGGAAGCCAATGGCAAGGATCTGGAAAACGGTCGCAGCAATGGCCTGGAAGCGGCCATGCTGGACCGCCTGGAACTCACCCCGGCCCGCATTGATGCAATGATCGAGGGCTTGCGGCAGGTTGCTGGCCTGCCGGATCCAATTGGCGCCATCACTGATATGGCCTACCGGCCGTCCGGTATCCAGGTTGGCAAGATGCGGGTGCCACTGGGCGTGATCGGTATCATCTACGAGTCTCGCCCCAATGTGACGGTAGAGGCTGCCAGCCTGTGCCTGAAGTCGGGTAACGCGACCATCCTGCGGGGCGGGTCCGAGGCCATTCATTCCAACCAGGCCATTGCCGAGTGCCTGGTGACAGGTCTCCGGGCGGCCGGGCTGCCGGAGGCCTCGGTACAGGTGGTTCGCACCACCGACCGGGCAGCGGTGGGTGCGATGATTACCATGCCGGAATTTGTTGACGTGATCGTCCCCCGGGGTGGCAAGGGGCTGATCGAGCGTATCAGCAGGGATGCCAGGGTGCCGGTGATCAAGCACCTGGACGGTGTATGCCATGTCTATGTGGATGCCCACGCGGATCCGGAAAAAGCCCTCAAGGTTGCGATCAACGCCAAAACACAGCGTTACGGCACCTGCAACACCATGGAAACCCTGCTGGTTGACCAGGAGATTGCGGCGGACATACTGCCCTTGCTGGCCGGCGCTTTCCGCGAGCATTCGGTGGAGTTACGGGGCTGTGACGCCAGTCGCGCCATCGTTCCGGATATGGCAGCGGCCACCGAAGACGACTGGTACGAAGAGTATCTGGGCCCTGTGCTCGCGGTGCGGGTAGTCGATGGGCTCGACGGAGCCATAGCGCACATCAACCGTTACAGCTCGCAACACACTGACAGCATTATTACCGAAAACTACACCCGCGCTCGCCGGTTCATTACTGAGGTGGACTCCAGTTCGGTGATGGTGAACGCCTCCACCCGCTTTGCTGACGGTTTCGAATATGGTCTGGGTGCCGAGATCGGCATTTCTACCGACAAGATCCACGCCCGTGGTCCCGTGGGTCTTGAGGGGCTTACCTCGCAGAAGTACGTGGTGTTTGGCGACGGACATATCCGTACCTGACCATGCATGTTATCTACGGCGGCACCTTCGATCCGATCCACAATGGCCACCTGCGGGTGGCCATTGAATTACGGGAAACCCTGGGGGTTAACCGGATCGACCTGGTCCCTTGTCATATCCCGCCCCACCGTGGCGATCCAGGCGGCTCCAGCGAGCACCGCCTGGAGTTGCTGAGGCTGGCGATCGCCGATGAGCCCGGCCTTGGCGTGGATGATCGCGAACTGGTCCGGGGCGGGTCGTCCTATACGGCGGATACCTTGCGTCACCTGCGGGAGGAAATTGGTCCGGACGATCCACTGGTAATGGTACTCGGAACCGACTCCTTTGCCGGTTTTGACCGATGGCAGGAATGGTCATCCATTCCGGAACTCGCCCATATTGTGCTGGTCACACGGCCCCAGGCCGGTCTGCCCCCGGATTCTCCGCCCTCGCGGTTATTGTTTGAACGCCGGGTGACTAATCCGGCCATGCTGGGCAGGGCACCTGCGGGGTATATCCTTGAGGTGGAGCCTCCGCTGCTTGATATTTCCGCCACCGGTATCCGGGCGCGGCTGGCGTCCGGTCGTTCAATACGTTACCTGGTGCCTGACCCCGTCCTGGCCAGGATCGAAGAATTGGGGCTTTACGGCAGTGACGGCGATGAGTGTGGGCGTTGATTGGTGATACACTAGCCAGTCTGTACATGCCCACTTACCCACTCCCTGTATCCGGCCCGGCCCGGGTATACATGACAGGATCATTATGCAGGCAGAAGAACTGAAAGATATTGTTATCGAGGCACTGGAGAACCTGAAGGCGAAGGACATCAGTGTACTGGACGTGACCGACCGTACCAGCGTGACGGACTTCATGATCCTTGCCTCGGGCACGTCCGGCCGCCACCTGCGGTCCCTGGCTGAGTCCGTCGTCAAGGAAATGAAAGATCGCGGCATCCGCGAAGCCAAGGTAGAAGGCGCTGATTCCAGTGACTGGATCCTGGTTGACCTGGGTGACGTAGTGGTCCACGTCATGATGCCCGCGACCCGTGAGTTCTATGACCTCGAGCGTCTGTGGCGGGATGCCCCGGGCCTGGGTGCTGCCGGCAGCGAATAGCCATGCGGCTGAAGCTTGTCTGTGTCGGCCAGAAAATGCCCGGCTGGGTTACCGAAGGCTACCAGGAATACGCCCGCCGTATGCCCCGGGAGCTGCCGCTTGAGCTGATTGAAATCGCCATGCCACACCGCGGCAAGAATCCCGACATCAATCGCCTGATGAGGCAGGAGGCCGACGCAGTGCTGGCGGCGACTGGTGACAGCGATTACGTGGTTGCCCTGGAGGTTGGCGGCCGCCCCTGGTCAACTGAGACACTGTCCCGGCAACTGGAAAGCTGGCAGCTCGATGGTCGCGACATCAGCTTCCTGGTGGGGGGGCCCGACGGCCTTCACCCGGCGTGCCGTGAGCGGGCGGACCAGCAATGGTCCCTGTCGCCGCTCACCCTGCCGCATCCGCTGGTACGCATCCTGCTCGCCGAGCAGCTCTATCGGGCCTGGACCATCACCCGAAACCACCCATACCACCGCGCGTAGGACCTTCCCATGGCCTGGGGTGAATTCAAGGACACAGCCGCCGAACGGCGACTCTTCCAGCGCCGGGCCCTGGTCATGCTGGGGCTGGTGGTTGTGTTGTTCGGCATCCTTATTGGCCGCTTCTATCAGTTACAGGTCATCGAACACGAAACCTATACCACGATTTCTGACCGCAACCGGGTACAGGTTCGCTCGGTACCACCGACCCGTGGCCTGATCTATGACCGCAACGGCACTCTGATTGCCGAGAACCGGCCGGTGTTCAGCGTGACCCTGGTTCCTGAGAGGGTGGAGAACATGGATGCCACCCTGGAACGTCTGCAGGCCTTGCTGACCATTTCCGAAGAGGATGTTGACCGGTTTCGCCGCCGGCTCCAGGAGCCCCGTCGACCCTTCCAGGAATTGCCCCTGCATTACGACCTGACAGAGCAGGAAATTGCCAGTATGGCTGTGCACCGGCACGAGTTGCCCGGGGTCGAAGTCAGCGCCGAACTGGTGCGCCACTATCCATTTGGTGAACTCAACGCCCATGCCCTGGGTTACGTGGGACGGGTCAATCGTGAAGAGCTTCAGCGCATCGACCCGGTGAACTATGCCGGTACCAACTACATCGGCAAGTCCGGTGTTGAGCGGGTGTACGAGGAGACTCTTCATGGCCGTGTCGGTTATGAGCATGTGGAAACCAATGCCCGGGGCCGTACTCTCAGGGTGCTTGAACGTGAAAACCCGGTGCCGGGCGAAGACCTGGTGCTTCACCTGGACATGCGTCTGCAGCAGCGGGCCTTCGAGCTGCTGGAGGGCCACCGTGGTGCCATTGTCGCTATTGATCCGAGGGATGGGGGCATTATTGCCCTGGCCAGCGTTCCAGGTTTTGATGCTAACCAGTTTGTGACGGGAATCAGCGTTGACAATTACCGGGCGCTCAGTGAATCCCGTGACAAACCCTTGTTCAATCGGGCGTTGCGGGGCCAGTACCCGCCCGGGTCTACCATCAAGCCCATGCTTCTGATGGCGGGCCTGGACAGCGGGACGGTGACGCGGGAAACCACCATCTGGGACCCGGGCTATTACCAGATCAATGACAAGGGGCGTCGATATCGCGACTGGAAACGGGGAGGCCATGGTTGGGTCGATGGCCGCCGGGCGGTGGCGGAATCCTGTGATATCTATTTCTATGACCTTGGCGTCGAGATGGGCGTTGATGTCATGCACCAGTACCTGTCCGGCTTCGGTTTCGGGATGGATGCGACCCTGGACGTTGGCGGAGCCCTGCCGGGCCTGCTGCCTTCCAGGGACTGGAAGCGGGGGATGCGCAACGAGCCCTGGTACACGGGTGACTCGGTAAACATGAGCATTGGCCAGGGTTTTTTCCTGGCAACGCCCATGCAGCTGGCAACCGCCACGCTGGTGGTGGCGAATCGGGGTGGCTGGGTGCAGCCCAGAATGCTGAAGGATGTCAAGGGTGACACGCCGCTGGACGACGTTCTTCCCCCGGAAACCATGGAAGATTTGACGGTGGATAACCACGATGACTGGGAGTTCGTAGTTGACTCAATGGAAGACGTCATGCATGGCCCCAGGGGCACCGCACGGGGGGCTGCAGAAGGGGCTGACTACCGTATGGCTGGCAAAACAGGAACCGCCCAGGTGTTCAGCCTGGCGGAAGATGAAGAATATGATGCCGAGGAGATCCGTGAGCGTCTTCGCGACCACGCGCTGTTTGTCGGCTTTGCGCCGGTAGATGATCCTCGCATCGTGGTTTCTGTTATCGTCGAGAATGGTGGCAGTGGTAGCGGTACTGCAGCACCGGTCGCAAGAGCCATGTTTGATGCCTGGCTGCAGATGCAGGACTCAGAACCAACAGTGATCAGCCAGGCCGGGGAAGCTCAGCCATGATGGGCCGTGCTGCCAGCGTCCAGGCCTCCAGCGGCCTGCAAAGACCCGCAAGTCTGTGGCACAGACTTCACATCGACCCGCTACTGTTGCTGCTGTTGGCGCTGGTGGCCGGAGGCGGCCTGATCGTTCTCTATAGCGGCGCAGATGCCAGCATGGCTGCGGTCAGGGCCCAGGCGATCCGCTTCGGCGTCGCGTTTGCTGCCCTGTTTATCTTTGCCCAGTTGGACCCAGCCGTATACCGGCGCTGGTCGCCATGGTTGTATGTCGCTGGTATGGCCGGGCTCGTGGCGGTGTTGGTGGTCGGTGTTGGCGCGAAGGGGGCCCAGCGGTGGCTCGCATTGCCGGGCCTGCCCCGGTTCCAGCCATCGGAGATCATGAAACTGGTGGTTCCAATGATGGCCGCCTGGTACCTGTCCCGGCAGTATCTTCCTCCGAGGTTTCGTCATGTGGTGATTGCCGTTGGCCTGGTGCTTTTGCCCATGGGGCTGATCATCCAGCAACCGGATCTGGGTACCTCCCTGCTGGTGGGCGCGGCTGGTATGTTCGTGGTCTTTTTCGCCGGGCTGAGCTGGAAGCTGATCACCGGCTTCTTCGCCCTGCTGGGAGTCGCTGCACCGCTGATGTGGCACTTTGTGATGCGGGACTATCAGAAACAGCGGGTACTCACCCTTCTGGACCCTCAGAGCGATCCGCTGGGTGCAGGCTGGAATATCATCCAGTCGACGACAGCCATCGGATCTGGTGGATGGAGTGGAAAGGGGTGGCTTCAGGGTACCCAGTCCCACCTGGAGTTTTTGCCGGAAAGTCATACCGACTTCATTGTGGCAGTCCTGGCGGAGGAGTTCGGTTTCCTGGGTCTGGCTACGTTGTTGGCCGCCTACACCCTGATTATCCTCCGTTGCCTGTACATTGCGGCCAATGCCCAGGACTCGTTCAGTCGCTTGCTGGCCGGAGCGCTGACAATGACCTTTTTCGTTTATATCGTGGTCAATATCGGCATGGTCAGTGGCCTGCTTCCCGTGGTCGGGGTCCCGCTGCCCCTGATCAGCTACGGTGGTACGTCCATTGTGACGCTGATGTCCGCTTTTGGCGTACTGATGGCGATACACACCCATCGGCGGATGATCACGGCGTAATGTCCGGTAATGGTGCCCCCTGTAACCCCATGGTAACCTCCCGGCAAAAACCTGGCTCCGAGATGTTCATGACGGCCCTGAAGTGCTTGCTCTTTCCGCTGATTCTGATGGTTGCCTGCCCGGCCCTGTCGAGCGCGGCTGGCTATGCTGAAACCCACGACGGCAAGGAATTTATCCGCGAAATGGCCAGTGAGCATGGTTTCGATGCTGACCGCCTCCGGCAATGGCTCGGGGAGGCTCGCCGCAATGACCTGGTTATCGAGAGGATCAGTTCGCCGGCCGAGAAGACCCTGACCTGGCGGGAATACCGGGCGATTTTTATCAAACCGGAGAGGGTTGAACAGGGTGTCGACTTCCTGAAGGAACATCGGGCGGCATTTGACCGGGCCGAGGCCGAGTTCGGGGTGCCCCGGGAGATCATCGCTGCCATTATTGGCGTAGAAACCTGGTACGGCCGGTACCGTGGCTCCTTTCCCGTGCTGGACGCCCTGGCCACCCTGGCCTTTGACTACCCTCCGAGCAGTGCCTTTTTCCGCAGTGAACTGAAGCAGTTCTTCCTGATGGCGCGTGAACAGGGTTTTGAGCCCGGCCAGCTGGAAGGGTCCTACGCAGGTGCCATGGGCTATGGTCAGTTCATTGCCTCCAGCTACCGACACTACGCTGTAGACTTTGACGATGACGGCATCGCCGATATCTTTGATAACCCGGTTGACGCCATCGGCAGTGTCGCCAATTATTTCCACGAGCATCGCTGGCGGCCGGGTGGTCCGGTTGCAACACCGCTGGAAACGGGGGTGTCAGTGCCGCAAACGCTGGTCGTTGGGGAACTTCGCCCCCGGTTTACGGTCTCTGATTACCGTGCCGCCGGGTTGCAGTTGCCCGCGGAGCTGGCTGACAAAGAGCCGGCCAGGGCATTCCGGGTGGAAGGGCCGGATGGCCACCGCTGGTGGCTCACGTACCATAACTTTTACGTGATTACCCGGTACAATCACAGTCATCTCTATGGGCTGGCCGTCAATGAGATGGCCGGTGGGCTCCGGCAGGAATTGTTGAAGGCATCATCGGCGGGAACGGAACATAATCATGAAGCACCCTGACTTGCGCGTAACGGCGATCCTTGCCGTGATGGCACTGATACTGGCCGGTTGCGCGTCCAAGCCGAAGGAAACCGACCATTCCGGTCGTTACACCATCGCCCAGGACCACGGTCCTGCGCAGGACGTGGATATCAGTTCGCTGGGCAACGCCATGCCAAGGTATGAGGCGCCCCGCTCAGCTGGCAACAAGTCGCCCTACACCGTGTGGGGCAAGCAATACCGGGTCATGCCAGTCAGCGATGCCGACGGCTATGTCCAGCGTGGCATTGCAAGCTGGTATGGCAAGAAGTTCCATGGCCACAAGACCTCCAATGGCGAAGTCTATGACATGTACGAGATGTCGGCCGCCCACAAGAGCCTTCCGCTTCCCAGCTATGCCCGGGTCACAAACCTGGACAACGGACGTTCCGTGATCGTTCGGGTCAATGATCGGGGACCCTTTCACGGTGACCGTCTGATAGACTTGTCCTGGGCGGCCGCCAAGAAGCTGGATTTCCTGGGCAATGGCACTGCCCGGGTAGAAGTCGCCTCTATTACCGTCCGTGAAGACGGCTCGATGACTCTGGCGGGACAACCGTGGACGCCGGAAGGCGGCGTTAACGCGGGTGTCGGGACAACGTCCGTTGCACAGTCGGAACCGTCCACGGCTGGGGGCAATGCCCTGTTCGTGCAGCTTGGGTCTTTCAGCCAGGTTGATCCGGCCCGGCAACTCGAGCATGCCGTCAGACAGCGTACTGGAGAGTCGGTGCGGGTGCGCCAGATTTCGACCGCATCCGGTGAATTTCACCGGGTGCAGGTGGGGCCTTTCGGTGATCACGGCGATGCCGAACGTGCCATGGAGCGCCTTGCGTCAGAGGGGTTCCGCCAGGCGATGGTCCTTACTGATCGCCACTGACTTGAATCCTTGCCGGCCCTGTGCCGGCCAATCCACTGATCCGGAAGTAATGTGAACAAGCCCATGACTCGTAATGCCATGCCTCGTCTGTTGATGACCCTTGTGCTGATGGCTGTGTTGCCACTGATGGCCCAGGCCCAGCAGGTACTGATACCCTCCCCGCCCCAGATCAATGGCAGTTCCTATGTGCTGATGGACCCCGCCAGTGGCCGGATCCTGATGGAGTCGAACAGCGACGAGCGCCTGCCGCCGGCCAGCCTGACCAAGATGATGACCGCCTACATTGTCGAACGGGAGCTGGATGAAAATCGGCTGAGCATGGATGAAATGGTTCCGATCAGCGTCAAGGCCTGGAAAACCGGGGGCTCGCGGATGTTCGTGCAGGAGGGCTCACGGGTCAGTGTCGAGGATTTGCTCAAAGGCGTGATCATCCAGTCCGGTAACGACGCCTCCGTGGCGCTTGCCGAGCATGTTGCCGGTTCCGAGGGTGCCTTTGCGGATGTCATGAACCAGCAGGCACAGTTGCTGGGCATGAAGAATACCCGCTTCGAAACGGCAACTGGCCTGCCCCATGAAAACCAGTATTCCACGGCCTATGACCTGGCCCTGCTGGCCGCCGCCATTATCAATGATTACCCTGAGAACTACCCGCTCTACGCGGAGAAACACTTCACCTACAACAATATCCGGCAGCCCAACAGGAATTCCCTCCTGTGGCGTGATCCGTCGGTGGATGGCTTGAAAACCGGCCATACCGAGGAAGCGGGTTATTGCCTGGTGGCCTCCGCGCAGCGTGATGACACCCGTCTGATCGCGGTGGTGATGGGTACCGACAGCAGCGAGGCCCGTGCCCGTGAGGTGCAGAAAATGCTCAACTACGGTTTCCGCTACTACGAAACGGCGCGCCTGTTCGACAGCGGTGAATCCTTGCTGGAAAGCCGGGTCTGGGGTGGTAAGCAGGACCAGATGAACCTGGGCCTGGCCTCGGATATGGTGCTTACCATCCCCCGAGGGGCGAGGGACTCACTGGAGTCTGTGGTAGAAGTGGACTCGGTGATCAAGGCGCCGGTGTCAGCCGGGGACGAACTGGGTACCGTGACCATCAGCTTCGATGGTGAGGTCCTGGCCAAGCGGCCCCTCGTTGCCGTCGAGCCGGTCCCCGAAGGGGGCTTGTTCAAACGGCTACTTGATGCCATCAAGCTGTTCTTCCATAACCTGTTCAACTGAGCAGGCCAGGCCAGGCATTAACAGGAGGGGCAGTTTCATGTCTCAACCCTCAGCGCCCAAAATCGAGTTCCCCTGTGACTACGTTATCAAGGTCATAGGGGACGCAGCTCCCGACTTTACCGAGTTCGTGGTGTCCGTTGTGAATGCGCACGCACCAGGCATCCGTGAGGAGCATATTACCGTGACGGACAGCCGCAACGGGCGCTTTACCTCTGTCCGTTTGCGTATTGTCGCCACTGGAGAGCCCCAGCTAAAGGCGCTGTTCGAGGACCTCAAGGCCAGTGGCCGGGTCCACATGGTTTTGTGATGCGGGAGCGACCGACTTCGCTGATCGTACGGGACCTGGGGCTGCAGCCCTATGAAGCCGTATGGGAAGCCATGAAGACATTCACGGCCGAGCGCGATGGAAGCGTGGCGGATGAACTCTGGTGTGTCCAGCATTCACCGGTCTACACCCAGGGGCAGGCCGGAAAGGCGGAACATATCCTCGCGCCGGGAGATATCCCGGTGGTGCAGGCGGACCGCGGTGGCCAGGTGACCTACCACGGGCCCGGCCAACTGGTGGTTTACCTGATGATCGATCTGCCCCGGGCCGGCCTTGGCGTTCGCCAGCTGGTGGATATTATCGAGCAGTCTCTGGTTTCCGTGCTTGGGGATCAGGGTATTACTGCCGCGCCACGGCCAGACGCCCCGGGAGTCTACGTGGATGGGGCCAAGATTGCCTCGCTTGGCCTGAGGGTGCGGCGTGGGTGCTCTTTCCACGGGCTGGCGCTGAACGTGGATATGGACATGGAGCCGTTCAGCCGTATCAACCCCTGTGGCTTCTCTGGCTTGCCGATGTGCCAGGTCCGTGATTTCAACGCCACCGTTTCCATGCCGGAGTTGGCCGATCAGCTGACAAACACGCTGGCCAGGGCTCTTGGCCATGATGCCGCTGGCATCGTTCGCCCCTCTGTTCACCAAACAGCCTCCTGAGGCTGGTATCCTGTTTGCAACGCTTCCGGTGCAGCCTGTCTGATCCGGGCCTTTGCGGGAGCGAGACGTTTCCATTCACCGGTTGACGATCACGACCTGTCAGGTGGGCCATGTCCAAGCCTCGTAAAGGAAAAACTGTCTCCAGAATCCGCACCGGCAGCTTCGAGCGGAGGCTGACCATGACCCGGGCAGGCCTGTTTGCCGGTACCCGAATGGCTTCTCACATGGCTACCAGTTGGCTTTCCAGTGCTGACCAGAGGGAACAGCGCCACAAGGCCATGTTGTCGAAGCAGGCGCAGTTCCTGGTGGACGAACTTGGGCAGCTCAAGGGCAGCGTGGTCAAGATCGGTCAGATGATGGCCCTTTACGGTGAGCATTTCCTTCCCGAAGAAGTCACCGAAGCCCTGCATACCCTTGAAGACCAGACGTCTGCCCTGGAGTGGAAAGCCGTTCAAAAGGTGATCCGGGAGGAGCTGGGCGCGGACCGGCTGGCAGAGCTGGAGGTGGACCCCGAGCCCATCGGAGCCGCGTCCCTTGGGCAGGTTCACCGGGCACGGCGCCGCTTTGACGGTCTGGAACTGGTGCTCAAGATACAGTACCCGGGCGTAGACCGTGCAGTGGACAGCGACCTGGATGCCGTTGCCCAGTTGCTGCGACTGGCCCGGCTGGTTTCCTTTGGCCCCGAGTTCAATGACTGGCTGGAAGAAGTCCGGGAAATGATGCACCGGGAGGTGAACTACGCGCTGGAGGCCGATACGACCGAGCGGTTCAGGGAGCGCCTGGCCGATGATCCCCGCTTCGTGGTGCCCAGGGTGCTGATGCAGTACACCACTCCCCATATTATTGCGCAGACCTACGAGCACGGGCATCCCGTCAGCTCAGAGGCGGTGGCAGCGCTGGCGGTGGAGCGCCGAAGTGAGCTGGGCAAGGCCGCCCTGGAACTGTTCTTCCGGGAGCTTTTTGACTGGGGTGAAATCCAGACGGATCCCAATTTCGGGAACTACCGCATCCGACTGGCCGGGGAAGGGGACAGCGAACGGGACCAGGTGGTGCTGCTGGATTTCGGAGCGGTTCAGCAATACAGCGATGACTTCCTGGACCCGGTAATCCAGATGATTCGTGCGTCCTACGAGCAAGACCTGCCGGCGGTGATCGACGGTGGTGTCCGGCTGCATTTCATGAAGCGGGAGTGGCCGGACGAGGTGCTCGACAAGTTCGGACAGGTCTGTATGTCGGTGCTGGAACCACTTGCGCCAGCCAGTCAAGGCTGGCCTGAATATGCCGTGAACGACCAGGGCCAGTATCGCTGGAAGCAGAGTGACCTGCCTTCCCGTGTTGCCCGGGAAGCGGCAAGGTCTGCCATCAGTCGCTATTTCCGGGTGCCACCAAAGGAGTTTGTCTTTCTTAATCGTAAACTGATTGGTGTCTACACCTTTATTGCTGTGCTACGCGCCGAGTTTAACGGCGAACCGTTGTTGCGGGAATTTCTGTATGGAGAGGCCCGTGATCGAGGGGAGCGCGGGCTCGGAGGATCCTTATAGTCAGGGCTATCGGCGATGCCTATGATCGTTATTCAAAGCATCAACTGGGCAGAGGGGCCGGATGAAGCGATGATGATTGCCCTGAATGTCAGAGTAACCCGGAGGTGAACCTTGGAAAAGGTAACGATATACGGCCGCATGAGCTGCGGCTTCTGCGCCATGGCACGCCAACTTTGTGACCAGAAAGGTTTTGAGCACGAATTCGTGGATATGCCCGCGCTTGGCCTGACCAAGGAAGACGTTGCTGCAAAGATCGGGCACCCGGTATATACGGTGCCGCAGATTCTTGTCGGCAGTGAGTACGTGGGTGGTTTTGATGAGTTTTCCCGTTACGTGGCTCGTCAAGCCAGCTGAACGCCCCGGCGAGTTGGTCGCCGGGGCCTTTTTCGTTGCGAGGCAGCGACTTCCATCAGACCTCGAACGGTGTTTTCAGCTTCTTCTCTGTGAGTACGCTCTTCAGGTGAGCGACTTTCGGGATGCCATTTTCAAAGGGTGGGAAGGCTTCGCCCTCGATCAGCGGCTGGAGGTATTCCCGGCAGTCTTCGGTAATCCCGAATCCGTCGTCAGAAATGTAGTGAATCGGCATTTTCTTTTCCTGGTTGGCCACTTCGCTCAAGGGGGCCTCGCCGATGTGCCAGCGGTACGGGCTGGATTGCTCCCTTACAATAATGGGCATGACCGCCTGCTTGCCGGCGAGCGCCATTTCCACCGCTTTCTGACCCACAGTGTAGGCCTGCTCTACATCGGTGGCGGAGGCAATGTGGCGTGCCGCCCGTTGCAGGTAGTCGGCGACAGCCCAGTGGAACTTGTAGCCCAGGGCCTGTTTGACCATGTTGGCCAGGGTAGGGGCAACGCCACCGAGTTGGGTATGCCCAAACGCGTCCTTGCCGCCCGCATCCGCAACGAAGCGGCCGTCCTCGTACTGGGCGCCTTCCGATGCCACTACAACGCAGTAGCCATAGTCTTTCACCGACTGCTCGACACGGGCGAGGAAGGCCTCACGTTCGAATGGAATTTCCGGGAACAGAATGATATGAGGCGGCTCATCCCGGCCCTGGCCTGCCAGGCCTCCGGCCGCGGCAATCCAGCCGGCGTGGCGCCCCATCACCTCGAGGATGAATACCTTGGTGGAAGACTCGCACATGGAGCGGATGTCGAGGCTGGCCTCCAGTGTCGAGGTAGCCACGTACTTGGCCACCGAGCCGAACCCTGGGCAGCAGTCAGTAAAGGGCAGGTCGTTGTCGACGGTCTTGGGTACGCCAATACAGGTGATGGGGTAGCCCATCTTGTCGGCAATCTGGGACACCTTGAACGCCGTATCCTGGGAATCCCCACCGCCGTTATAGAAGAAGTAACCGATATCGTGGGCGCGGAAAACCTCTACCAGACGCTCGTATTCGCGGCGGTTCTCGGTGAGGTTCTTCATCTTGTAGCGGCAAGAACCAAAGGCTCCGCCGGGAGTGTGCATCAGCGCGCGGATGGCGTCATCGGACTCTTCGGACGTGTCGATCAGTTCCTCCCTGAGAGCCCCGATAATGCCATTACGGCCGGCATAGACCTTGCCGATCTGGTCCGGGTGCTTGCGCGCGGTTTCGATAACCCCGCAGGCACTGGCATTAATGACAGCGGTGACCCCGCCGGACTGGGCATAGAACGCGTTCTTGATGGCCATCTTGGGCTGGCGCCTCCTGGTGGTTGGATTAGCATGTCTCTATGGAGGCGAATCATACGTGAATCCCGCGGAGTTTTCATGACGCCCGGCTTGACGGAACCTTACGTATACGGGAGTCTTGGGAGCTTCTGATCACCGCGGCGAACTGGCTCGTCGCTGGAAATGACGGCTTTCAGTTGTCATCAACACCATCAAGGAATTCTGGCACGTCATGCATATCCACATTCTGGGAATCTGCGGCACCTTCATGGGCAGCCTGGCGGTACTGGCACGGGAGTTGGGCCACACGGTGACTGGCTCAGACCAGGGGGTTTACCCGCCCATGAGCACCCAGCTGGAAGCCCAGGGCATCACGCTGATGGAAGGCTACCGGGCAGAGAACCTCACCCCGGCGCCGGACCTGGTACTGATAGGCAACGCCATGTCCCGTGGTAATCCCGAGGTGGAGGCGGTGCTCAACCGTAACCTGGATTACATGTCCGGCCCCGAGTGGCTTGCCCGGGAGGTCCTCCGGCACCGGTGGGTGCTCGCGGTTGCGGGCACCCATGGCAAGACCACCACCACCGCCATGTTGCTCTGGATACTTGAACAGAGCGGATTCGATGCGGGCTACCTGGTGGGCGGCGTGCCCCGTGATTTCCCGGTATCCGCACGACTGGGCAGCAGCGACTTTTTCGTGATTGAGGCTGATGAGTACGACAGCGCCTTCTTTGACAAGCGCTCAAAGTTCATTCACTACCGGCCCCATACGTGCATTCTCAACAACCTTGAATTCGACCACGCCGATATTTTCGATAATGTAGAAGCTATCGAACGCCAGTTTCATCACCTGGTGCGTACCGTGCCCTCGAAGGGAGCGATCATCCGTCCGGCGATGGATGAACACCTGGACCGGGCGCTGGCCATGGGTTGCTGGAGCCCGGTGCAGAGCACCGCCATCGGTAGTGAAGCCCAGACGCCGGACTGGCGCGCCGAGCTGCTTAAAGAGGATGGCTCCTCGTTCATGCTGATCCATCACGAGCAGCCCGTGGCGACCGTAAACTGGAATATGACCGGCCTGCACAATGTTCGCAACGCGCTCTCGGCGATCGCCGCAGCACGGCATGTCGGGGTAACGCCGGACCATGCCGTGGCCGCCCTGAATCGATTCGGTGGCGTCAAGCGACGCATGGAGTTGCTGGCCGACGTGAGTGGAGTCAAGGTCTACGACGACTTCGCCCACCACCCGACGGCTATCGCTACCACGCTGGAAGGACTGCGTAACCAGGTGGGTGACGACCTGATTGTTGCGCTGATCGAGCCGCGCTCCAATACCATGCAGCAGGGTGTTCACCGCGACCGGCTGCTGGACAGTGCCCGACTGGCGGACCGGGTTATCTGGGCCAACACCAGCCGGGCTGACTGGCTCTCTGAATTGATGGGGGATTATCGGAACAGTGGCGGTGACCCTGAAAGGCACCAGCTTGATACGACCATCGACGGCCTGTTGGAGCGGGTTCTGGATGAGATTTCAGAGCCCTGTCACGTGGTGATCATGAGTAACGGGGGGTTTGGTGGCATTCACCAGCGACTGATCGCCCGTCTTGAAGAGAAAGCCAGCCATGGTCGCTGAGCCTCGTACCATCAATCTGGCCCTTACTGGGGCCTCCGGCGCCCAGTATGGCTTACGGCTGTTGCAGTGCCTGGTTGCCCAGGGGTGTCGCGTCAATGTCATGGTTAGCAAGGCCGCACGTATTGTGCTGGCCACTGAGACGGAAATACAGTTGCCTGCCTCCACAGCCGCCGCCCTGGTGAGCCTGCAGTCCTGGACCGGTGCGGAGGAGGGGCAGTTAAAAGTGTTCGGTCACGAGGACTGGTTTGCGCCACCGGCATCCGGCTCCGGTGAAAGGTCCCCACTGGTCATCTGCCCCTGTAGCACAGGTACGTTATCGGCCCTGGCCACGGGCGCCAGCAATAATCTTATCGAACGGGCAGGGGATGTAGCGCTGAAAGAGCGGCGCCAGCTGATCCTGGTTCCCCGTGAGGCGCCCTATTCAGAGGTGCACCTGGAGAACATGCTGAAACTGACCCGCATGGGTGCGGTGATCATGCCGGCGAGTCCGGGGTTCTATCACAACCCGGCCTCGGTGGACGACCTGGTGGATTTTATCGTTGCTCGTCTGCTGGACCACCTGGGGCTGCCACAGTCACTTGTGCCCCGCTGGGGTGAGGGCCGCTAACCATGCTGGAGCAGATTCCCGCTGCCATCAGTGAGCTCAATCTGTCCATGCCGGCGCTCCGCCTGCTGGGCACCACCGTTGCCCTGTTGCTGATCGTACTGGTGGTGCGAGCGGTGCTGTCCAAGGTCATCCGCACCAGCATCCAGTCGACAGAACTGCGTCGTAAATGGCTGGTGCAGACCCGCAACGGGCTGATCCTGATTTTCCTGCTGGGTTTGGTGCTTATCTGGGGGCAGGAGCTGCGCACCCTGGCGCTGTCCATTGTTGCCATAGCGGTGGCCTTTGTGGTCGCCACCAAGGAGTTGATCCTGTGTTTTATAGGGAGCCTGGTAAAGGGTGGTGCCCGATCCTTTGATATTGGCGACAGGATCCAGGTCAAGGATTTTCGCGGCGATGTGATCGACCAGAACCTGTTGGCTACCACCATCCTTGAAGTGGGTCCCGGAAAGCTGACCCACCAGCGTACCGGCCGGGCCACCGTGATTCCCAACTCCCTGTTTGTGTCCGAGCCCGTTATCAATGAGAGCTTTACCGAGGACTATGTTCTCCATGTATTCACTGTGCCCTTCAAGCGAGACGACAACTGGCAACTCGCCCAGAAGGTGTTGCTGGACGCCACCCAGGCCCAGTGCGAACCCTTCCTTGAAACCGCTCGCCGCTACATGCGGCGTCTTGGCGACCGCCGGGGATTGGAGGTGCCAGTGGTGGATCCAAGGGTCAGTCTCCAGGTCCCGTTGGCCGGGGAGATACACCTGGTAGTCCGCTTTCCCTGCCGTCCTTCACAGCGTAGCGCCATTGAACAGGCAATTCTGATGGAGGCCTTCGCCAACAATGATTTCAGTGGGGTTCGGAAAAAGGGTAGCGAAGAAGATCAAGGTCCGATTGATCCCGAAAGAATGGAATAGCGGGAGCAGGCAGCGAGTGCACAAGGAAGCGCCAACAAGGGCAAGTGCTGGTCTTGACGAAGATAACTGATTCGGGGGAGATATGGTTCTTGCCATTTCCCAGGGAAGGAAATGGTGCCGAGGAGAGGACTTGAACCTCCACGGGGTTGCCCCCACTAGCACCTGAAGCTAGCGTGTCTACCAATTTCACCAC
>Ga0098066_1000103_pt1 | contig 31387 bp, 30 predicted proteins | sample 25BtaG_FD_76332 | JGI IMG/M metagenome (GOLD analysis project Ga0098066, IMG submission 76332) | Marine viral communities from Cariaco Basin, Caribbean Sea - 25B_WHOI_OMZ_CsCl | ecosystem: Environmental > Aquatic > Marine > Oceanic | place: Caribbean Sea: Cariaco Basin | collected 2014-11-08
CGTTCATGGTGGCCACCAGCTGACCGGAGCTGTTGGCTTCAAAGAAGCTCATGTCCAGGCGCTGGGCGTGTTCGTAGGCGTCCTGACGGAGGTCCGACTGCAGGCGCTGGGCCAGGTTGCGCCAGAGAATCTGGAACAGGTACTCGAACAGCGATTCCCCGGCCCAGATAAAGAACGTCAGCACCGCAAGGATTGTGATCTGTTCCTGCGCTGTCTCATAGCCCAACCCGGCAACGAAGCTCTCTTCCTGGTTCACCACCACATCAATGGCAACACCAATAAGGATCTCGGGGGCAATGTCGAAGAGCTTGTTGATGATGGAGCAGGTGGTGGCCGCAATGATCTGTCGGCGATAACCGCGGGCGTATCGAAGCAGGCGGCCGAGGGCGGCGAAGCTGCTGGTGTGCCGGGCGCTTGAAGTCATGGTCCGCTTCCTTTAGGCCGTCTGGTTTCGGGGTCGGGAAGGGTAACGGATTCTTTGGTTTATTAAAACAGAATGATTTTCAATTGCGTGCGTTTCTTCGCGGTCTCAGACGCGGCTGACGGGGCACAAGGCGGACAGGGTCACTGGCATGGATCGTACAGTCGGCTGACCAGCACCGGCACCGCCGTTTCCACCCGCAGGATTCGCGGACCCAGATGGATGTCCTGACACCCGGCTTCGACCAGTTTGGCCACTTCGTAGGGAATAAAACCGCCTTCCGGGCCGATGCACAAGGTGGCGGGCCGGTTCAGGTTGACGGGGCAGGGTGTGCTGGTGCCCGGATGGGCGACCAGTCCGGGGCGGTCGGCCAGCAGTGCGGGCAACTCGTCTTCCACAAAGGGCTTGAAGCGTTGGCGGATATGCACCCGGGGCATCGCGGTATCCATGGCCTGCTCCAGGCCCAGGACAAGGTTCTCCCGCAGGTGCTCCGGCTGTAACCAGGGGGTCTGCCAGAAGCTCTTTTCCACCTTGTAGCTGTTGATCAGCCAGATATCCTTGATGCCAAGGGAGGCTACGGTCTGCAGCACACGGCGGAACATCTTGGGCCGTGGCATGGCCAGAACCAGGGTCAGGGGCAGGGGTGCTGGCGCAGACCGGTCGAGGGTCAGGGTGAGTTCGGCAGCCTCATTGGTGAGACAGTTAATGGTACCGGTTCCCATGGGGCCGTCTTCCAGCCCCACGGGCAGGGTATCGCCTTCGCTGGCCTTGAGGACTGTGACCAGGTGGTCACGGCGCCGCCCGGTCAGCCGCGCCGTGTTGTCACCGGTCAGGTCACCGGCGGACAGCAGGGCCAGGTTCATACGTCGTCAGGGTAGCCGTCATCCGGGCGATGACGAACGGCCAGGTAGCCAAAGAGTATGCCAATTTCGAACAGCAGCCACATGGGTACCGCCAGCAGTGTCTGGGAGATCAGGTCCGGCGGCGTCAGCAGCATGCCGATTACGAAGCAGCCTACCACCACATAGGGCCGCTTGGCCGCGAGGTCCTGTGGTGTCGTGGCACCGGAGAGAATCATGAGGATGGTGGCAATGGGAATCTCGAAGGCGACGCCAAAGGCGAAGAACATCTTCAGCACAAAGTTCAGGTAGCTGGTGATATCCGGCAGTTCCACGATGCCTTCCGGGCCGACGGCGGTAAAGAAGCCGAACACCAGCGGAAATACCACGTAATAGGCGAACACCGCCCCCAGATAGAACAGCAGGACCGACGAGAACAGGATGGGAAAGGCCAGCTTTTTCTCATGGGTATACAGGCCCGGTGCGATAAAGGCCCAGAGCTGGTAAAGAATGATCGGAATGGCTACGAAGACTGCCAGCACCAACGCCAGCTTCATGGGGGCAAAGAAGGTGGCCGTGATGTCGGTGGCAATCATGCTCTGACCCACCGGTAACAACTCCATCAGCGGGCCGGCGAGGATCAGGTAGAGCTCGTTACGGAACGGAAACAGCACCGCAAAGCAGACCAGCACCGCAAGCACCATCTTCAACAGACGGTTACGCAACTCCAGCAGGTGTTCGATCAGGGGCATTTCCTGCTGTTCTTCAGGTGGCAGCTGCCCCGGAGAGGCTGAACTCATGAATGGCGTTCCGGTTTGTCGTTCGGTGTTTCCCCGTTTCCGGCGTCAGGGCCGTCAGTGCTGCGGGAAGGTGGTGCAGGGGATTGCTGATCTTTCCGGATCACGGCGTGGGGGTCGTGACCGGCCTCCGGTGGCTGCCAGTCCCGGGCCTGCTGGTGGCTGTCTGCGGGAGAGGCTTCCTGTTTCACGGCGCTGGCGTCGCTGGAATCTGCGGACGTGTCCGCTGACGGAGCAGCCGCGCCCTCGGTCTTTGTGCCCTTTGCCGGCTCAGTGCGGGATTTGCGCGTGTCCTTGTCCGAGAGAATCATGTTCTCGTATTCCTTCGCCTCGTCCAGGGCACTTCGCACGCTTTTCTCCACATCTTCCAGGCCAATATCACCGGCCTTGCGGAGCTCCTTGCGCAGTTCATCGGCCTTGAGCTGGCGGTCCAGTTCGGTAGTGAACTGGCTCACCATGCGGCGGGCGCTGCCAACCCATCGACCTGCGGTGCGGGCAGCCACGGGCAAACGCTCAGGCCCCAGTACCAGCAAGGCGATGATGGCGCAGATCACCAGCTCAATAAAGCCGATATCGAACATGCAGCGACGGCTCAGCTATGGGTTTTTTCGTCAGATTTCTCGGCGCTGGCGCTGTAGGCCTTCGACTCCTCACCTTTTTCAAGGGAGTCGGTCTTGTCTTTCTGGCCGTCGTCGTCATCGTTCATGGACTTCTTGAAGCCCCGGATGGCACCGCCGAGGTCAGTGCCGATGTTGCGCAGCTTCTTGGTTCCGAATAACAGAATCACAATGCCCAGAACAATCAGAAGTTGCCAGATACTAATACCCATCTCTCAGGACCCCTTTGGTTAACTTGCCTGACATCAATTGTACGCCAACGGCGCAGGTATCCGAACACCCCCGAAGGAGTACTCCGGTTTTATGTTTCCCGGCTGGCTTTTTCTTCCAGTCCCGACAGATCGAAACGCCGACTCAATTCCGCAAGGATATCATCCGGTCCAAGTCCAAACCGTGACAGCATGACCAGTGTATGGAACCAGAGATCGGTGGTTTCGTAGACCAGGTCGTCGGTCTTGCCGGAGTGCTCGGCGTCCTTGGCGGCGATCAGGGTCTCGGTGCACTCCTCCCCCACCTTTTCCAGGATCTTGTTGAGCCCCTTGGCGTGGAGGCTGGCCACGTAGGAGCTGTCCGGGTCGGCAGCCTTGCGGGCTTCCAGTACCCGGCTGAGCTGTTCCAGTACGTCATTCATGGCTGTGGCCTCCTGTTCCGTAAATACTGTCCGAATCCTTTAGAACCGGGTCGGTGGCGACCCACTGGCCGTCCTCCAGTACCCGGTAGAAGCAGCTGCGGCGACCGGTATGACAGGCAATGCCGCCGCGTTGTTCCACTTTCAGCAGGATCACGTCCTCGTCGCAATCCAGGCGGATCTCACGCACCCGCTGTTCATGGCCGGAGCTCTCGCCCTTGCGCCAGAGCTTGCCCCGCGAGCGGGACCAGTAAATGGCCTGTTGTTCCCGGGCGGTAAGTTCCAGTGACTCCCGGTTCATCCAGGCCATCATCAGGATATCGCCGGTGTCCGCATCCTGGGCAATCGCCGGCACCAGGCCGTCGTCGTTCCAGCGGATGGTATCAAGCCAGTCGGTGGCCGTTACGCTATTGGTTGAATCTTGCATTTTCATGACGTCTGTAAAAGTAAGTTTGCCGGTAACGGCTGCCTTCAGCGGCGGCCACCCCTGGCGACCAGCCAGGTTGCGCCTGCCACCATGACCCAGCCATACCAGGGCATGTCCTGTGCCATTGGCTCCAGTTGCCCGGTGGCGCCCAGCCAGGCACCGGCCACCAGCACGGCAGCGGCCACCAGTCGTCGCCAGCGCCGGTCATTGCGCCGTGCCCGGGCCTTCTCGGCGGCGCGGATTTCCTGGCGGATGGGCTGGCCGCTACCCGCGTTTCGCAGCTGTACCAGCGTGTCATGCACCAGTTGCGGCATCTCCGGTGACTGTTCCAGCCAGGAAGGCAGCCGTGACTGCAGGGTCTGGAACAGGCCGGTAGGGCCAATACGCTTGCGCATCCAGTTCTCGAGGAAGGGCTGCGCGGTACTCCACAGGTCCAGTTCCGGGTAGAGCTGGCGCCCCAGGCCCTCCACGTTCAGCAGGGTCTTCTGCAACAGTACCAGCTGTGGCTGAACCTCCATATTGAAGCGCCGGGCAGTCTGGAACAAGCGCAGCAGGAAGTGGCCGAAGGAAATGTCCTTCAATGGTCGCTCGAAAATGGGCTCGCACACGGTGCGGATGGCCGCTTCGAACTCGTTGACCCGGGTTTCCGGGGGCACCCAGCCGGACTGGATGTGCAGCTCTGCCACCTGGCGGTAGTCCCGGCGGAAGAAGGCAAGCAGGTTGCGGGCCAGGTAACTGAGGTCATCCGGCGCCAGGGTGCCGACAATACCGAAGTCGATGGCGATATAACGGGGGTCGGCGGGATTGCTGGCGTCTACGAAGATGTTGCCCGGGTGCATATCCGCGTGGAAGAAACTGTCCCTGAATACCTGGGTGAAAAAGATCTCCACACCTTTTTCAGCCAATACTTTCATGTCTACCCCGGCGGCACGCAGGGCTTCCACGTCGGCAATGGGAATGCCGCTGATGCGTTCCATCACCAGGACCCGCTTGGTGGTGTGGTCCCAGTCGATGGTGGGAATGTAGATCAGCGGCGAACCCTCGAAGTTGCGGCGCAGCTGACTGGCGTTGGCGGCCTCCCGCTGCAGGTCCAGCTCGTCGTAGATGGTGGTCCTGTAATCCTCAACCACATCCACCGGGTGCAGGCGACGTCCTTCGGACCAGTACTTCTCAAGCAGCCGGGCCATCATGAACATCAGGGCCAGGTCCTGGTGGATCACCCGTTCGATACCGGGACGGATCACCTTGACCACTACCCGACGGCCGTCGGGCATGGTGGCAGCGTGGACCTGGGCGACCGAGGCCGAGGCCATGGGGTCGCGGGAAAACTCGGCGAACAGTACATCCACCGGCTGGCCCAGGGAGTCCTCGATGATGGCGCGGGCGGTGTCGCTGGAAAAGGGCGGTACGTTGTCCTGCAGTCGCCTCAGTGATTCCGCCATGTCGTCCGGCAGCAGGTCTCGGCGGGTGGAAAGAATCTGGCCAAACTTGACGAACACCGGTCCCAGTTCTTCCAGCGCCAGCCGCAGGCGGTCGCCCCGGTTGTGGCGGCCCTTCGGAAAGAGGTGCCAGGGCGCAAACAGGAAGAACAGTTTCAGTGGGCCGGGCAGTTCGGCGATGGGCAGGAAGGTGTCCAGCCGGTACTTGCAGAAAACCCAGGCGATGCGGAACAGGCGTTGCAGTCGGGTCACGGTGTCTCCGTTCCGGATGGATCAGGGTTGGGGTGGCGGGTCCCTTCTAGGCGCTGAATGCGGGCTTCCAGGCGCTCGGTGGCCAGGCTCAGCTGGTCGATGGCCTCGAAGGTGGGCTCCAGTTCCCGCCGGCCCGGCAGGGCGCCGGTTTCCTCGTGGATGTATTCCTCCACGCTGGCGCTGATCGAACCCATGGCCTGCCGGCTCCAGCGAACGCCGCTGCGAATCCGCTGGCCAATAAAGTGTGCCGGGATGTCGCCGGTGTAACCGGCCAGCGCGGCCTCCCAGTCCGGGTCCAGGTTCGCAAGTGCTTGCTGGAATTGCTGGGCAAGCCCGGTATCGCCCTCCACCGTCAGCCGGCCATCATGGATGGCTTGGTCATCACCCAGTGCGAGGGCGGCGAGCGCCAGCGGTCGGCCAGCAATGACCAGCGCCGGATCATCCGGCAGAAGACCTGAGACCGTGACGCCCCGGCTGGTACCCTGCAGGCAGAGGGCCATGTTCACCGGTTCACTGACCTGGAAACACACCGGTCCGGCCAGCGCCCGGAGCAGGTCGCGGCGGCCCGCCGGATCCAGCTCCAGGGCCCGGTTCAGGGCCAGTTCCAGCGTGCCGGTGATGGCCGCGTGCAGGGTGGGAATTCGTGACATCAGGGCTTGGTTCCCACGTGCAGTGCCACGATGCCGCCGGTCATGTTGTAGTAGCGGCAGTTGACCAGCCCGGCATTTTCCATCATGCCCTTGAGGGTATCCTGGTCCGGGTGCATGCGGATGGACTCCGCAAGGTAACGGTAGCTCTCGGAATCGCCGGCAAACAGCTGGCCCATCAGCGGCAGGGCACTGAACGAATAGGTGTCATAGGCCTTGCTGAGCAGTGGGTTGGTCGGTTTGGAGAACTCCAGTACCATCACCTTGCCGCCGGGTTTGAGTACCCGCGCCATGTCCCGCAGGGCCTGGTCCTTGTCGGTGACATTGCGCAGGCCGAAGGCGATGCTCACCACGTTGAAGGTGTTGTCCGGGAAGGGCAGGTGCTCAGCGTCCGCCTGGACGTACTCGATATTGCCGGCGTATCCCCGGTCGGTGAGCCGGTCCCGGCCGACCTGGAGCATGGACGCGTTGATGTCTGCCAGCACCACCCTGCCGGATGGACCCACCAGGTCGGAGAACTTCATGGTCAGGTCGCCGGTACCTCCGGCGATATCCAGCACCTGCTGGCCGGGCCGGACACCGCTGAGCTCAATGGTAAATCGCTTCCACAGTCGGTGGATGCCCATGGACATCAGGTCGTTCATCAGGTCGTACTTGCCCGCGACCGAGTGGAACACATCAGCCACCTGGCTGGCCTTCTGGCTCTTCGGCACCTGTCGGAAACCGAAATGGGTGGTCTCGTCCTGCTCGCCGTTATCCCGGGTGGGATTGTCCTGGGCGGGGGCTGACTGCTGTTCGCTCATGAGGGCATCCTGTGAAATCGGGCCGTTGGTAGCCTGCTCCCACGCCACTGCATGCGGCCGGGAGGGAGTCTTACGGGCCCCTATTCTAGGGAACCTCCGGGCAAGTCTAAAGTTTTTTGGCCGCCAATGGGCGAACCGGTACTGGCCTGCAGCCGCCGTGGGCCATAAACTTGGGCCAAATCAACTTCCGGAGGTTTTCCTGCCATGTCATCCATTGATGTTCGTCGTGCCCATTCCCTGGACCAGGCCCATGCCCGCGAAGCGGCAGAAACCCTGGCCCAGGACCTGTCCCGCAAGTTCGACGTAGACTATGAATGGGACGGAGACCTCATGCGTTTTCGTCGCTCCGGCGTCAAGGGACACCTGGATATTTCACCCAGCGAGCTGCATGTACACCTGGAGCTTGGCATGATGCTGCGACCGTTCAAGGGGCGCATCGAGGAGGAAATCCATAACCAGCTGGATACCATTATCGGCTGAGTCAGTTAGCGGAAAGGCTGGTGGTGCCGCAGCAAACCGGGTCACCCGGGGCAGGGATCAGTGAGCGGTCATCCAGGGTAATGAAGTGACTCGGGGACGACGTCTCGAGGATGGTCATGGTCTTGCAGGCCCGGGCGCTTGCCAGCATGGCACCTTTGTCGAGGATGCGGTCGGTTCCCGGGATCAGGAAGCAGCCATGGCTTACGTGGCGGTAGATATCCGTGGAGGTCTGTTCCATCCAGGCCATGACATCCTCCAGGTTGCGGACGATGGTGAGCTGGTCACGGGTGGCGGAGAACAGCTTGCCCAGCAGGGTTTTCTTGCGGGGGGTCATGCGCCCGAAGAAGGTCTGGCCGTAGACCGACGACGGCGCGCTGTTGATCAGCCGGATCAGCCAGGGCCACATGCCGTGGCTCACCGGTTCCAGCATCATGGTGACCATTGCATGGGGCCGGCCCTGGGGCAGCGCCGGTGCCTCCAGCAGCAATTCCACGTTCCTGAACAGCTCGGGCCGCCGGCTGGCTGCTTCCAGCACAACGGCGCCGCCCCGGGAGTGGCCGTGAACCCGAACATGCTGTGACGTCGGCAGGTTTTCCAGGGCCAGGATGAGCAGCTCGGCATCATAGGCAATGGTGCCTTCCAGTTCGTCGATTGCGCAGGGCCAGGGTGCTTCTTCCGGCGTCACCCCGTTGACGGGGATGTGGTAATTGCTGCAGGTCAGCAGGATCAGTTCGGTGGTCGGGGCGTCGTAGGCCTGGGTGAAATAGCAGTGGTTCTCCAGGTAGCCATGCACGCCGATCACCGTATGGGTGGCCTCGCCGCTGTGATTGCGCACAGAAACAGCACCCTTGCCGATCAGGTAGACCTTCCCCGAGAACATCTCGGAGTAGGCGATTTCGATGGGCTTGATCAGCTTACGAACATGGCTTGCCTTCATGGTAGTTACCTCCGGGGCATGGAAAGCGCCCCTTGACCGAGTATACGACCGGATGACGGTCCGTGTGCAATGCCCGTGCGCCTTGTTAATGTCCGGAACGGGGAAAGCCTGTCTTTCCCGACCTCCAACCTGTCGGTATGGTCACTGAGGCGCTTCGCTTGGAGAGTGGAGCAGATTTCCTGCCTCTGTCACAATGCCAGATGCCGAAATGTCAGATCTCCATCACACCGATCCAGACCGCCAGGGCCGAACACTTTGAGTGACGCTGCCAACGACAGGGAACCGCTGCGATTGCTGCCGATGGACGCGGCATGGCTGAACCTCGAGAGTCCCCAGAATCCGTTGACCATAACCGTGTTGATGCGGGTGCCCGGCCTGACCCAGTCTGGGCTCCGGGCCTTTTTGCAGCGCTACTGGCTACCCTGGGAACGTTTCCGCATGCGCCCGGTTCAGCACCGTTGCGGCTGGTGCTGGGAAAGGGACCGCCGCTTTGACCTGGCCAACCACCTGTTCCATGTGCCTGAGCCCATGGGAAAGGCGCGCCTGCAGGAGTGGGTGTCTGCCCGGCTCAACCAGCCCCTTGGCCGGGATCGCCCGCGCTGGGGCTTCTGGCTGGTGCCCAACGCCGAAGGCGGAGCGGCACTGCTGTTCCGCATTCATCATTGTTATGGCGACGGTATGTCGCTACTGGACGTATTCGACAGCATTTGTACCCGCTCACCGGAAGAGTACCCGCAAAGTTATGGTAACCGTGAGGGCTCCACCGCCCGTCGCTGGCCCGAAGTCATGCAGGCCTGCCGGGAGGCCTTTGCTGCTGGTTTGCAGGGAGGGCGATCACAGGAGGGAAGCGTGCCGCCGGGGCAGGCGCGTTCCGGAACTGGCTCGAAAGTGGATGAACCGGTCGGGGGCGTAACGCCGACGGATGACATCCCGGAGCACCAGCCAGGTACCCTGGAGCAGGGGCTGATGACCAGCCTGCGGGCCATCAACGAGATGACCAGCATGGTCACTGAACCGGAAGATACACCCTCGAATCTCAAACGTTCCCTGCTCGGGCGCCGACATTGCCGCTGGTCGGGCCCGGTACCATTGCGCAGTTTCCTGAGCCTGGCCCGGCGTTCCGGCTGTAGCATCAACGATGTGCTGCTCAGCTGCGTGGCCGCTGCCATGCGTGATGCCATGGGTGTCTCCGGCAGTGCCCTTAATCAGTCGGTAGTGCACGCGGCGGTGCCGGTGGATATACGCCGGGCGTTGCCTGAGGCGCTGCGCCCGGTCAGGCACATGCCCGGTAATTTCTTTGGCACCATCTTCGTGCCCATGCCAGTAGACGGCGGCTTCGCCCTGGAGCGCCTCTGGCGGATCAAGCATGAAACCCGGCGCCTCAAGCGCAGCTGGCAACCGCTGATGGCCTGGGGCGTCAGTGGCCTGGCATCGTTGCTGCCAGCATCGTTGCGTCAACCCATTTCCGACCTGTTCTTTCGTAAGGCCAGCGCCGTTGTTTCCAACGTGCCCGGTACCCGTGAGCCCCGTTACCTGGCTGGCCACCAGATCACCGAACAGATGTTCTGGGTGCCCCAGGCCGGTGACATCGGCCTGGGGGTGAGCATCGTCAGCTACGCCGGTAACGTGCAGTTTGGTGTCGTGGCCGATGAAGCCATCGTGCCCGATCCGGACCGCTTCCTGACCCGGTGCGTCAGGGAACTGGACGAGCTGGGGGATGCTCTGCTGTAATTCGAAGATACCCATAAGAACAAAACAGGCATTTCCATGCATGCCACCGCTTTCGCCAGGCCCCGCACCGACGGTGCGCCCGTGGTCACCGCCAGTACCTCTGCACGTGACCCGGTGATCGCCGTTGCCGAGCTGAAACAGGCCCTGCAGTCGCCCACGCTGGGGGCTGTCCTCTTTTTCTGTTCCGCAGAATATGACCTGAACCGACTGGCCGAAGTCATGGCCGATGGATTTCAGGGTATTACCCTGTCTGGCTGCACATCCGCCGGTGAGATCACGCCCCGGGGATACGAGCGGGGGTCCATCGCGGCGATCGGTTTTGATCGCCGCTGGTTCTCGGTGCAGGCCGCGCTGATTGAAGGGCTGGAAGACTTTGACCTGCCCCGTGCCCAGCACCTTGTGGATGACCTGCTCCATCGTTGCCGGCAGGCAGACCTGGCGCCGGTGCGGGATAACACCTTTGCGGTGACCTTGCTGGATGGCCTTTCCAGCCGGGAGGAGCTGGTGCTCTCGTCCCTTAATGCGGCACTTGGGGCAATCCCCCAGTTCGGTGGTTCCGCAGGCGACGATGAGCGCCTCGCCAATACCCACGTGTTCCATGACGGTCGCTTCCATACCTCGGCCGCTACCGTGCTGCTGGTGAATACCCCGCTCAGCTTCCAGGTGTTCACCACCCATCACCTTGCCCCGACGGATCGCAAGCTGGTGGTGACAGCGGCGAACTGCCAGACCCGCACGGTTCATGAGCTGAACGCCGAGCCTGCGGCCGTCGCCTATGCCCGGGCCGTGGGTGTGTCACCGGACCAGCTGTGCCGGGAGGTATTCGCCCTCAAACCCATGGCAGTACGCATCGGCGACCATTACTTTGCACGCTCGGTACAGCGGGTCAACGAAGACCAGAGTCTTACCTTCTATTGTGCGGTGGAAACCGGCATCGTACTCACGCCCATGACACCGGGCTCGCTGCGGGACGACCTTCGTCAGCGCCTGGAAGAGGCCGAGGCGACGGTTGGCAAACCCATGGTGACCATCGGCTGCGACTGTTTCCTCCGTCGACTCGAGGCAGAACAGGCCGGTGAGGTGGCCCGGATATCCGACTTCCTTGAGCAGCACAGGGTATTGGGTTTCAGCACCTACGGTGAGCAGTTTGATGGTGTACACCTGAATCAGACCTTCACCGGTGTGGTCATCGGTCAGCCATGATGCAGCCTGACGTTGCCCGCGATAGCCCACATGACAACCGCATCCGCGAGCTGGAGGCGGAAAACGCCCGCCTGCGCAAGATTCGTGATTCGCTGATCGCCCATGTGGAATCCGGCACTGGCCGGACGCCGGACCCTTACGCCGTTTTCGAGCATTCAGTGATGCTGGCAGAGCAGGTGCGGGAGCGTACCGAAGCCCTCAACCAGCTGATGGATGACCTGCGGGAAAGCAACAGCGCCCTGGAGCAGGCCCGGGCCGAGGCGGAGCAGGCGAACCATTCCAAGTCCCGCTTCCTGGCGGCTGTCAGCCATGACCTGCTGCAGCCGCTCAATGCCGCCCGCCTGTTCACCGGCGCCCTGGAGGAACAGGGCCTGGAAGGCACAGCTGCCAGCCTGGTGCGCTCGCTGGGGTCGTCGCTGGAAGCGGTGGATCACCTTCTGGGGACCCTGGTGGACATCTCCCGGCTCGATGCGGGGGTCATCGAGCCTGATCCGTCCAGCTTTGATCTTGCCGACCTGCTGGATGGCCTGGCCCAGGAGTTCAGCCAGCTGGCGGCGGACAAGGGACTGGCCTTCCGTTATGTGGCCACGAAAGGCCGGGTGTGGACGGATTCCCGCTTGCTGGCCCGGGTACTGCGCAACTTTTTCAGCAATGCGCTGCGCTATACCGACGCTGGCGGCATCCTGATGGGTTGCCGGCGTCGGGATCGGCAACTGGAGATACAGGTGTGGGATACCGGGCCGGGCATCGAGGCCCACCAGCTGGCGGACATTTTCCAGGAGTTTCGACGGGCCCGGCCCGGTGATGCCCCGCCGGATGCTGGCCTGGGTCTGGGGCTGGCCATTGTGGACCGTATCGCCACCCTGCTTGACCATCCCGTGACCGTGGCATCCCGTCCCGGAAAGGGCTCCCGCTTCGCCATCGCTGTGCCACTGGTAGCGGCAGACTGAGCCGGCCCGGCGACTAATCGGTCCTCCGGGACTTGCGGTTCTCCAGCCACTCGCCGGCCGCCAGTATGGCCTGCACCCGGTTATTCACCCCCAGCTTGCCAAGAATCGCCGAGACATGGGTTTTTACCGTGGTTTCAGTGATGTTCAGGGCCCAGGCAATCTGCTTGTTGCTTTCGCCCATGGCCATGCGCTCCAGCACCCGCAGCTGCCGCTCCGTCAGGCGGTTCAGGGCCTCTTCGGAAATCTGCGGTGTATTGCGGGATGGGGAATCGGCTGACGAACTCCCACGGACAATGTCTGGAGGCAGGTAGATGTTGCCTTCGAGTACCTGTCTGAGGGCCTGTCGCATTCGCTCCCGCGGCGCAGACTTGGTAATAAAGCCCATGGCGCCGGCATTGATGGCCTGCAGGATCAGCTGCTTGTCTTCTTCGGCGGAGATGATCACGACCGGGGCTTCGGGCGCTGCGGCGCTCACCTCGGCCAGTCCTTCCAGTCCGTGCACACCGGGCAGGTTCAGGTCCAGCAGCACCAGGTCAGGCACCGGTCCCTCGGCAAGGCGCTGAAGGGCCATGGGCAGGGTGCTGGCCTCGCCCAGCTGTGCGCCGGGGAGTTCCGTGGTGATGACCAGTGCCATGGCCTCCCGGAACAGGGGATGGTCATCCACAATGAGGATGTTCGGTGACGGGTTCATCAAAGAGAGCCCTTTCCAGTCGTTTTTATCGTTATTGGCGCTGTCGGATCTCGGGCTTAACCGACCATTCACCGGAAGAATACCCTGAATCGCCGCGGGCTGGCAGTCCCGGGACTGTCTGTACCAAGGATCTACGACCAAAGAAGGAGACCAGGCAAGGCGAAGGCACCATACACGGAGGCCCTCGCACGGACTATGGTGATTGCTGGCATATCAAACCACAACAACAAGGTGACAGCCATGATCTACGCACAACCCGGCAAGGACGGCTCTGTCGTCTCTTACAAGCAGCAGTACGAAAACTACATTGGCGGTGAATGGGTCGCCCCGGTCAAGGGCCAGTACTTCGACAACATTACCCCCGTCACTGGTGAGGCCTTCTGCCGCATTCCCCGCTCAACCGCCGAAGATATCGACCTGGCGCTGGACGCTGCCCACAAGGCCGCCCCGGCCTGGGGCAAGACCTCGGTGCAGGAGCGCTCCAACATCCTGCTCAAAATTGCCGACCGCATGGAGCAGAACCTGGAAAAACTGGCCGTGGCCGAGACCTGGGATAACGGCAAGGCGGTGCGTGAGACCCTGAACGCCGATATTCCCCTGGCGGTGGACCACTTCCGGTATTTCGCCGGCTGCATCCGTGCCCAGGAAGGACACCTGGGTGAGATTGACGCCAACACCGTGGCCTATCACTTCCACGAACCCCTGGGTGTGGTGGGGCAGATTATCCCCTGGAACTTCCCCCTGCTGATGGCTACCTGGAAACTGGCACCCTGCCTGGCCGCCGGTAACTGTACGGTGCTCAAGCCCGCCGAGCAGACCCCGGCGTCTATCCTGGTGCTGATGGAGTTGATCGGCGACCTGCTGCCGCCTGGGGTGCTGAACGTCGTCAATGGCTATGGTGCCGAAGCTGGCCAGGCGCTGGCGTCCAGTCAGCGGATCGCCAAGATCGCCTTCACCGGCTCCACACCGGTGGGTGCCCACATCATGAAGTGCGCCGCAGAGAACATCATTCCCTCCACTGTTGAGCTGGGCGGCAAGTCCCCGAACATCTACTTCTCCGACATCATGCAGGCAGAGCCGGACTTTATCGACAAGGCGGCGGAAGGCCTGGTGCTGGCGTTCTTTAACCAGGGCGAGGTGTGCACCTGTCCCTCCCGGGCGCTGATCCAGGAAGATATCTACGATGAGTTTATTGCCCGGGTAATCGACCGCACCAAAACCATCAAACGCGGCAACCCCCTGGATATCGACGTACAGGTCGGGGCGCAGGCCAGCAAGGAGCAGTTCGACAAGATCATGTCCTACCTGGCCATCGGCCGGGAAGAGGGTGCCCAGGTGCTGATCGGCGGTGACAGGGAAGACCTGGGTGTGGAGTTCAACAGCGGCTTCTACATCCAGCCCACCCTGCTCAAGGGCGAGAACAGCATGCGGGTGTTCCAGGAGGAAATCTTCGGCCCAGTAGTCGGTGTCACCACCTTCAAGGACGAAGCAGAAGCCCTGGCCATTGCCAATGATACCGAGTTCGGTCTCGGCGCCGGCGTCTGGACCCGCGACACCAACCGCGCCTATCGCATGGGGCGCGGCATCCAGGCAGGCCGGGTGTGGATGAACTGCTACCACGCCTATCCCGCCCATGCCGCCTTCGGCGGCTACAAGAAATCCGGTGTCGGCCGTGAAACCCACAAGATGGTGCTTGAGCATTACCAGCAGACCAAGAACATGCTGGTGAGCTACGACATCAACCCGCTGGGCTTTTTCTGACAGCCTGACAATTTGACGAACCACCTCGGGCAGGGCGCGATGGCTTGCCCGGTGGTACTCCCTTGGCCGACTGACCACGGCGTGAACGCACAGTGGTTGGTATCGGCCTTTTTTGTTTACCGGGTTGTGGTTGCCCTGACTGATCCCAATGACTAAAAGTATCCGTATGGACGGACAGCACATCATTGGAGGAGGCAAGGTATGAGCGACACCAGGATCGAAAAAGACAGTCTGGGTGAGGTCAGGGTGCCCACCAACGCACTTTGGGGCGCCCAGACCCAGAGGGCCGTCGACAATTTTCCGGTGAGCGGCCAACCGATGCCCGCGGGTTTCATCGAAGCCGTGGTGCTGGTAAAGAAGGCGGCAGCTGAAGCCAACCATCGCCTGAACCTGCTGGATGGTGACCGTTACGCGGCGATTACTTCCGCCTGCGACCGCGTGCTTCAGGGGGGCCTGGAGGACCAGTTCCCGGTAGACCGCTACCAGACGGGCTCCGGCACCAGCACCAACATGAACGTGAACGAGGTGCTGGCGCGCCTGGCCAGCACCGAACAGCTGGAGGTTAACCCCAACGACCACGTCAACATGAGCCAGAGCTCCAACGACGTGATCCCCACGGCAATCCATGTAAGTGCGGTGACCGCGCTGCAGGCATCCGTGCTGCCGGCGCTGACTCATTTGCAGGGTATTATCTACGAGCGGGAGAACCTGCTGCTCGGCCAGGTGAAGACCGGTCGCACTCACCTGATGGACGCCATGCCGGTCACCCTCGGCCAGGAACTGCGGACCTGGCGCGAGCAGCTCGAGGGTGTCGGGCGGCGCCTGGAGCAGAGCAGCGAGGAACTGCTGGCCATTCCCCAGGGCGGTACCGCCGTGGGTACAGGGGTGAATGCCGATACCCGCTTTGCCGGCGAGTTTGCCAAGGCCATGTACCAGCTCACCGGGTTCCGATTCCGCGAAATGGAACACAAGTTTGTAGGCCAGAGCGCGGTCGATGGTCCCGTGAATCTCTCGGCCCAGTTCCGGGGTATGGCCATCGTACTGATGAAAATTGCCAACGACTTGCGCTGGATGAACAGCGGCCCCATCCACGGTCTGGCAGAAATCAGCCTGCCGGCGCTGCAGCCGGGCAGCTCCATTATGCCTGGCAAGGTGAACCCGGTGATTCCCGAGTCTGTGGCCATGGCCTCGGCACAGGTCATGGGGCTGGACAGCGCCGTCGCCATTGCCGGGCAGTCCGGTAACTTCCAGTTGAATGTCATGCTGCCGCTGGTGGGGGCCAATCTGCTGGATATGGGAAGCCTGCTCGCCAACAGCGCCCGTTTGCTGGGTGATAAGGCAATCGCAGGTTTCACCGTCAACGAAGCGACGCTGGATGAGGCGGTGGGCCGAAATCCGGTGCTGGTCACCGCCCTCAATCCGGAAATCGGTTATGCAAAAGCTGCGGAAATCGCCAAGGAGGCCTACGCCAGTGGCCGCTCCATCATCGACGTGGCCGAGGAAAAAAGCGGCCTGAGTCGTGAGCGGCTCCAGCAACTGCTGGACCCGATAGCGTTAACCCGGGGCGGCATCGGCAACTGATACCGGAGATCGACCGATCCATGATCACAGTCTGGCTGCTGTTATTGCTGGTCCTTGCCAACGGCGCTCCGGTGGTGGCGGCCAGGCTGTTGCAACACCGCTTTTCGGCCCCGGTGGATGGTGGGCTGCGTCTGTGGGACGGTCAGCCGCTGCTGGGGCGAAGCAAGACCTGGCGAGGCCTGGTGGCCGGGTTGCTGTCCTGTACGGTGTTCGCGCCGGTGATGGGGTTGAGTGTTTCATTCGGGGTTGTGTTCGCAGCCCTGGCCCTGGGGGGCGACCTGCTCAGCAGTTTTATCAAGCGCCGTATGGCGTTGGAGCCCAGTGCCCGGGCGTCGGGGCTTGACCAGTTGCCGGAGTCGGTACTGCCGGTGGCTTACGCCTGGTGGCAGCTGGACTTTCCTCTTTGGCAGGCTATCGGCGTAGTGCTGCTGTTCGTCACCGCCAACATGGTGTTTTCCCCGTTGCTATACCAGCTTGGGATCCGCAAACAGCCCCATTGAAGACCGATACCACAGCCCTAATCCGGCCCCCGGACCAGAGTATGAATGGTGACTTCCGGCGGACAGTTCAGTCGCACATTGACCACTGAGGTACCCGCACCCGGAGAGGTATAGCCCTGCATGCCATTATGGCGCCAGTAGCCGCGCCCAAGGGCTCGGGGACAGTCGGCATCCAGGGTCACGGGCAGGCCGCCGGGCAGGCAGATCTGGCCGCCGTGGGTGTGCCCGCACAGGAACAGGTCGTAACCGGCATGGGACGCTTCCCGCCAGATTTCCGGGGTATGGCTCAACAGCAGCGATACGGCACCTTCCGGAATGTCATCGCCCGCCCGTTGCAGGTTGTGCACCTTGTAATAATGGGCGTCGTCGACACCGGCGATATAAAGTGCCTGGTCGCCACGCTCGATGGCCTGGTGTTCGTTCAGCAAGAGCCGGTAGCCCATTTCTTCCAGTGCCGGCACCATACGAATGCTGTCATGGTTGCCCAGAACCGCCAGGGCATCGCCCCTGATGGCTTCGCGAAGCTGTGCCATACCTTCGAGTGCTGCATCCACCGGGCCCCAGGTCAGCTTCCTGTAATCTCCGGTCAATACACACAGGTCATACTCCAGGGGCTGTATCTGGCGGATCACCGCTTCCAGGTTGGCCGGGTCCATGTCCACATGGAGGTCTGTCAGGTGAAGGATGCGGAATCCGTCAAAGGCCTCTGGCAGGGAAGTAATGGGAAAGCGTTGCTCAACCGTTTGCAGACGCCGGCTGTTGCTCTGCCCCCGCTTCAGCAGGCCGGAGAGTTTCAGGCAGGTACGGATAAAACCGTGGGCGCTGTAGAGGTTTTCCAGGTGAAAGGAGCGATGGTCACGGCCGGTCACCCGCTGTTCGGATTCCCTTTCAATGCTCAGGCGCTGCCGGGCATGGACAGCCCCCAGTCTGAGGCTGAGCCGGTAGCGTAGCCAGTCGTCATCGTTGGGTACAGGAGCCTGTGCGGTCATTTCTTGGATCCGGTGCCATTGTTGTCATGGGCTACAAAACAGTATGGTCCCTCAGGACCGACCCGTAAATACGACGTATCCTTACGTCTGTGTGATTCCACGTCCAGCCGGAGGTAATCCGTTGTGAGTGAAAAAGCCTCGTTCAGGGAGGTGTTTGCGATTTTCCTGCGTCTGGGTCTGACCTCCTTTGGTGGTCCGGCGGCCCACCTCGGCTATTTTCATGATGAGTTCGTTCGCCGGCGCGGCTGGCTCAGCGAGGGTGCCTACGGGGAAGTGGTGGCCCTGTGCCAGTTGCTGCCAGGGCCTGCCTCCAGCCAGACCGGGCTGGCCATCGGATTTCTGCGCGGCCACTACCGGGGAGCCTTGGCCGCATGGCTTGCGTTCACGCTGCCCTCTGCCATTCTGATGGCACTGTTCGCCTTTGGTCTGAGTCTCTGGCCGGATGCGGCCGAAGGGGGCTGGGTGAGCGGTCTGAAGCTCTTCGTGGTCGCCGTGGTGGGGCATGCAGTATGGCAGATGGGCCGCAACCTGTGTCCCGATGCCTTGCGTCAGGGCCTGGCACTGATGGTTGCGGTCATTCTGCTGCTGGCCGGTTCCGCGCTTATCCAGATGGCCGCCCTGACGCTGGCCGGATTCGTCGGGTTCATGAGGCGGGTGCCGCCGAGCAAGGCCGGCGAAGCACTGTCGTTACCGGTCCAGGGCCGGCGCCCGAAGGTGTTCGCGGTGGCTTTCATGCTGCTGTTGCTGGCTTCATTCCTGCCAGCGGAGGCAGGGTCCATGCGGTGGCTGGCAGCCGAGATGTATCGCTCCGGCGCGCTGGTGTTTGGCGGTGGGCATGTGGTGTTGCCGTGGTTACAGGAAGGCTTCGTGGGCTCTGGCCAGGTGTCGGCGGATACCTTCCTGGCCGGGTATGGGGCGGCCCAGGCCGTTCCCGGCCCGCTGTTTACTTTTTCTGCCTTTCTGGGGGGTATTTCCGGTGGCGTGCCCGGCGCTGTACTGGCGTTGTTGGCGGTGTTCCTGCCGGGAGTACTGCTGGTGTTTGCCGGCCTGCCGTTGTGGCAATGGCTGCGTCGCCATGAGCGGGCCCGTTCAGCCCTTGCCGGTGTCAACGCCGGTGTCGTTGGGTTACTACTGGCAGCGCTCTATGATCCGGTATGGACGTCTGCCGTAAATTCCCCTGCAGGGCTCGCGTTTGTATTGGGTACCTGGTGGGCGCTTTCGGTCGCGAGGATGCCGGTTTGGGTGCTGGCCCCGGCTTGTGCCGCACTGGGCGCATTGTTGTTCTGAAACGTTCGCGGACGCTGGTCGGGGAACAAGGTTGTGGGTTGGGGCGCATGGCTCGTTGCTACCGGTTCACAACCCGGTTGGCGCAGTTGGAAATCAGCGTATAAAGTTTACACAATGGGCCTTGTGAATAATCAGCCGGCTTCTCCAGGGGGAACCTTCACTCTGACCGGTTGTCCACAATGCCTGAAAATGGAGGAAACAGGCGATGAGTATGACCTGCAGTGTTTCCGGGATGACCATTCCCCGGGACCGTTTCCCGGCCCCGCCCCATGACCTTGAGCCGAAAGGTGAGGGTCTGCAGAAGGCTGTGCTGGCTGGTGGTTGTTTCTGGTGTGTGGAAGCTGTGTTTCTTACCCTGAATGGCGTTCAGCGGGTGACCTCCGGCTATGCCGGGGGAGATGCGCAGACGGCCAACTACGATGCCGTGTGCACCGGCCAGACAGGTCATGCCGAGGCCGTGGAGGTCGAGTACGACCCCGCCGTTATCAGTTATGGCGAGTTGCTCCGGGTGTTCTTCTCGGTGGCCCACGACCCGACCCAGCTGAACCGCCAGGGCAATGACCGGGGGCCGCAGTACCGCTCGGCCGTTTTCTATGAAACGCCGGAGCAGCGTCGGGTCGCGGAAGACTATATCCGCCAGATTGACCAGGCCGGTATTTTTGCGGACCCTGTGGTCACCAGCCTCGAGCCGCTCCGGGATTTCTACGCGGCCGAGGAGTATCATCAGAACTTTGCCGGCAAGCATCCCCGGCAGCCTTACATCATGGCGGTCGCCGAGCCCAAGCTGAAAAAGGTCAGGGAAGTGTATCCGGACAGGCTGAAAACGGTCTGACCGGTCCTGGCTCGTCAGGCCCGGCCGCCGCCCCGTTTCGGAGGTTCGACCATGAGCACATCTGCCGCAGGCTATGACCTGTCCCCACTCTCGCCCGCCGAGGTTGACCGGCTGGCCGCCGACCTGAGCCAGGAAGAGCGCACGGTATTGCTGGACCATGGCACCGAGCGCCCATTCTGCGGCACCCTGCTGGATAACAAGCAGGACGGCGTCTACCACTGTCGCCTGTGCGACCTGCCACTGTTCAGTTCGGCGTCCAAGTTTGATTCCGGGACCGGATGGCCCAGCTTCTTCGAGCCATTTGACAAGGACCATATCCGTTACCTGGAAGACCACAGCCTCGGCATGACCCGTACCGAGATCCGCTGCCCCCGGTGCGACAGCCACCTGGGCCATGTCTTCCCTGATGGTCCGCCCCCCACAGGGCAGCGTTACTGCATGAACTCGGTTGCCCTGACCTTCCGGCAATCCTGAGTCCAGGCAGGTTATTGACCGGTCACGGTGGCCACGTACCGGGCCACCGCGGCAATCTGTTCACTGGTAAGGGTTTCATTGAAGGCCGGCATAATGCCGACGCCATTGGTCACGGCTGCGGCGACCTTGGCTTCGTCGGGTGCCAGTTCATCGAGGTCCGGCCCAATGGCCCCGGTGGCACCTGCATCCGCCAGCGTATGACATATCGGGCACCCGGGTTGGGCGAGTTCGGTAAACACCTTGCGGCCCTCTTCCACGGAGGGCTCTTCACCGGAGGGTCCGGCGAGGCCCGGAGATGAGAACAGCAGTCCCGCCGTCAGCGGGATAATCCAGCCTGGCCGCACGTCAGCTTACCTGCACCGTCACGCCATGGTCCTCCCAGCCGTTATGGCCGTAACCCCGCTCGTTATCCGTCCGACCCTTCGGTTGTGTTTCGCCGCTGGCCGACGTTGCGCGGCTCACAAGGCGCACTTCGCCCGGCGAAAGATCGGTCGCGAACACAAAGGGCCGCCAGGCGTACTGGCCAAGATCCGGTCCCACAAAGCGGGCTTCCTGCCAGGTTTCCCCGCCATCGGTGGAGACTTCAACGCTCTCCACGGCTACTGCGCCGCCCATCGCAACGCCGTAAATCAGGTTGCGGCCCTTATGGGTTTTCTCCAGGGGCGTGGTAATCCAGGATTTGACGTTCATTTCCCACATGGAAGGTTGTTCCGGTGCGCCGGATTTGCCCACGTCCCGGATACGGTAGCCGGAAGCCTGGATCTTGGCATCGGTTTCCTTGTCGGTGAACGCAACCCGTTTGACGTACTTGACGTTGTTGACCCCGTAATACCCCGGAACGACCATCCGCAGCGGACCGCCGTGAGACAGTGGCAAGGGCTCATCGTTCATGGCCCAGGCGAGAATGGCGGTTTCCAGTGCCCGCGTTGGCACCGAGCGCTCCACCATGACGGTTTTCGGGTCAAGCCCGGCGGGCAGCTCTTCGCCGCCGGTGCTCGTAATAAAGCTCATGCCATCCTCAACGCCGCCGAGTTCCTCGACCACATCCTTGAGGGGCACCCCGGTCCACACCACACATCCCGCTGCGCCGACCGACCACTGGGTTCCGCTGGCACCATGGGGGAAAAACGCGCGGCCGTTCCCGGAGCACTGAAGCACCGTGGTGACAGAGGTGACGTTCATGTTCTTGAGCTCGGCCAGGGTAAGGCTGCGGGCGTTCCTTACTCCTTCAATCGACACTTCCCAGGCATCCGCGTTCTCGACGACCTCCACGGGTGGCGTAGGCAGGTTGTTGCGAACAAACAGTCGGTCTGACGGGGTCACGACCCCTGCACCAATCGCGTCTCGGCGGGTTTCCATGGTATTGGTGCTGTGGACGATCAGCGCGTTGCGCTCTTTCCAGGCGGCATAGTCCGGCAGGCTTTTGGGTTCTTCCCCTCGCGCCAGGGGGGCGAGGCCCAGCAGAGGCACCGAGGCGAGTACGCCGGCGCTGCCAAGCAGAAAATGGCGGCGGGTGCTGCCGACCTGTTGTGGAAGTGCCGTGGCACGGGCGTGGAGATCAGGATTATTGTTCATGTCTTGCTCCCTGAGCGGATTCGGAATGACAGCTAACGGTAGCTGCAAATGCCCGTATTCGGACGACGTGTACTTATCAGATTTAGTCCGGCCGACCGGCCTGGTCAAATAATAAACAGTTCTGGCTTGGATACCGTTTGCTACAAAGCGCTATAATCGGCGGCTTTTCCCTACCACACCCATGGAGATCCGCCCCCGCATGATTCGCCTCAGAGCCAACCCCCTTACCGAATCCGCGACGCTTTTGCGGCGTGTGGCCGTGATCCTTGGCTCACTTGGCCTGACAGCGATCTACAGCCTGCTAGTACTGGGGAGGGCCGCGGTGCGTCGGCTGGACCGAAGCACGGTGGACGCCTACACCCGGGGCTGGTCCACCACCTTGCTGAGGATGGTTCGCGCCAACCTGACCGTAAGGGGCGAAGTGCCAGACTTTGGTGATGGCCGGCGGTATATCATAGTGAGCACGCACGCCAGTCATTACGATATTCCGATTACCTTCGTGTCCATGCCCGGGTCCATACGCATGCTGGCCAAGAAGGAGCTATTCAGGATTCCCCTGCTTGGGGGCGCCATGAAGGCGGCGGAATTCCCGTCCATTGACCGCCACAATCGCAATCGCGCGGTGCAGGACCTGGCCCGGGCAAGGGCAATGATGGAAAGTGGAATCGTGCTATGGGCAGCGCCGGAGGGTACCCGTTCCAGCGATGCCCGGCTGCAGCCGTTCAAGAAGGGCTGTTTTCACCTGGCGCTGGATACCGAGGCGGTGGTAGTGCCCATGGCCATTCGCGGCGTTCACCACGTGCTTCAGGCTCGCAGCTGGAAGATCAACCTGGGCCAGCCGGTAGAGGTGCAGGTGGGTAAGCCGATAGATACATCGGGCATGACCAGGGAACAGTTGCAGGAGCTGATGGCCCAGGTTAGAAGCCAGATGGAAGAACTGCTGGGCGACGGTGAGGCCCGATAGCGGGAAACTGCCTTCGGAAGCCGGGCGTCTGGCAGCAGACGCCCGGAGCCGCCAGTTATAGCGCCGGTACGCCACTGGCCCGAGCCGCACTGATGACGGTGCTTGCCAGGTACCCGGTGTAGCCGATGTAGACGGCCATCAGCACCGCCCCCTCCCAGCGCCGGATAAGCCGCTTGGCGCCAAACAGGCCGAAGGCCATCAGGAACAGGCCCAGGGTGACGGCAGCCATGACGGACCAGTCCCGGTAGAGAATGGTGCTTTCAGCCGCCATGGGCTCGATAGCCGCGGCCATACCCACGACGGCCAGGGTATTGAAGATGCCGGAGCCGATAATATTGCCCAGTATCAGGTCATGCTCGTTCTTGCGAACGGAGGCGATGCCGGCGGCAAGCTCCGGTAGCGACGTACCGATGGCGACGATGGTCAGGCCGATGATCAGGTCACTGACGCCCAGCGCCTGGGCCACGTAGACCGCGCCCCATACCAGCATGCGGGAGCTGACCAGCAATAGCACCAGGCCGACTACCAGCCACACCAGTGCCCGGTTCAGGGGCATGGGGTGTGCGGCGAGTTCCGACTCGGTTTCACCCCCGAGTGCATCACCTTTACCCCGGATACCCTGCACGATGGACCAGCCCATAACCACGGCAAACACTGCCAGCAGTATCCAGCCGTCCAGCCTGGACAGGTTGCCATCCAGCAGTTGCCAGCCGGCCAGCAGGGTGATGCCGATCAGGATGGGCAGTTCCTTGTGCAGGATCTGGGAGTGCACCTGGATAGGGCTGACCAGCGCCACCAGGCCAACAATCAGGGCAATGTTGGTGATATTGGAGCCGTAGGCGTTACCCAGCGCCAGGCCGGGGTTGCCATCGGTCGCCGCAATGGCAGACACCGCAAGCTCTGGCGCCGAGGTGCCAAAACCGATCACCACCATGCCTATCAAGAGGGGAGACATACCCAGGTGCGCGGCGGTGGCGGCAGCGCCATCCACGAAACGGTCAGCACTCCAGACCAGCAGGACCAGGCCGGCAACAATGGCGAGCAGGGCAAGCAGCATCCAATATCCCTCAGCAAGATGAAAGAACAGGTCAGTCACTGAACGGAGCGACACATCCGTTCGTATTCCTGTGGGCGTGGACGTTACCGTAAAACGGTTTCAAAGGTAAGCACCCGGTAATCCCCTATGGCAGGTGAAGGGTTTTTACCTCAACATCCGACTAAAGTTGCGGTGACTGCGTACGTGATAGTGCGCATCATGGTGCGCTAAATAACACCAGAATTCCCGAGAGTCTGCCTCTTTCAGGTGTGAATAGTTGGCATGCTCAGCATTTTATTATCCCCGCCAAAACCGGGATAATGTCACACTTTCCGGGCAGTGCTGCTGATCGTGGCGGGCCCGACAGGTTCAATAACTCGCTAAGGTGACTAGCAAATGGCTGTAAGAAAGGCAGACGTAGTGCTGGTCGGCGGTGGCGTCATGAGCGCCACTCTCGGCATGATGCTCAGGCAGCTGGATCCGTCCCTGGACATCGTCATGGTGGAGCGTCTTGATCACGTAGCCCATGAAAGCACTGACGGATGGAACAACGCCGGTACCGGCCACGCCGGCTACTGCGAACTCAACTACACCCCCGAAAACGACGATGGCGACGTGAGCATTGACCGCGCACTGACCATCAACTCTTCCTTCGAGATCTCCCTGCAGCTGTGGTCCTGGCTGGTCGAACAAGGCATGCTGCCGGAGCCGAAAAGCTTTATCAACCGCACGCCCCACATGAGCTTTGTCTGGGGTGACGATGGCGTGGCCTTCCTCAAGCGTCGTTATGAAAAGCTCAAGGCCCACCACCTGTTCCGGGAGATGGAATATACCGAGTCCCCGGAAACCCTGCAGGAGTGGATGCCGCTGGTGGTCAAGAACCGCGACCCCATGCAGCGAGTGGCAGCCACCCGCATTGGGCACGGCGCCGATGTGGATTTCGGCTCGCTGACCCGCAGCATGGTCAAGTACCTGGAAAGCACGCCCAACTTCGAACTGATGCTCAGTTCCCCGGTGCAGGATCTGTACCGCAAGGAAGGGAGGGGCTCCTGGACGGTCCGGGTCAAGAACCAGAAAACCGGCGCTACGCAGAAGATCAAGGCCGGCTTTGTGTTCCTGGGTGCCGGTGGTGGCGCCCTGCCCATGTTGCAGAAGTCCGACATTGATGAATCGAAGGGGTATGGCGGCTTCCCCGTCAGTGGCCAGTGGCTGGTCTGCCAGAAGCAGGATATCGTGACCCAGCACCACGCCAAGGTCTATGGCAAGGCGCCCATCGGTGCTCCGCCCATGTCTGTACCGCACCTGGATACGCGGATTATCAATGGTGAGCCGGCCCTGCTGTTCGGCCCCTTTGCCGGTTTTACCACCCGTTTCCTCAAGCAGGGTTCGGTGTTCGACCTGTTTGGTTCGGTGAAGCCCACCAACCTCAGGCCCATGCTGTCTGTCAGTCGTACAAACATGGACCTGACCCGCTATCTGATCGGCGAGGTGTTCCAGTCCCACAGTGACCGGGTGGCCTCTCTACGTAACTTCTTCCCGGACGCCCGGGAGGAAGACTGGAAACTGCAGAATGCCGGTCAGCGAGTGCAGATTATCAAGAAAACCAAGGAAGGCGGCGGCAAGCTGGAGTTCGGCACTGAAATCGTGGCGGCGAAGGACGGCTCCCTGGCTGCCCTGCTGGGTGCCTCACCAGGAGCATCCACCGCGGCCCATGCCATGCTTGATGTTATTCACCGCTGTTTTGGCGAACGTGCCAAGACTCCGGAATGGCAGGAACGTCTGCGGGAACTTATCCCGTCTTATGGTCAGTCCCTGGTGGATGATGAAGCATTGCTGAACCAGGTGCGTGAGCGCACCCTGTCCACGTTGGGCCTTAAGGAAGACGCCTGACAAACGATCTCCCAGGGCCTGCGCAATGGGTATTGCGCAGGCCCTGGTCTCTCCGCCCGCCCTGACCATATTCGATACTGATCTGAATGACGGTTTTTAAGACTTAATCGATCTGGCCCTTCCTTTCATTTCTGATCTCGATAGAAAACAATGACTTGATTGTCAAATCGGCCGGAATGGTGGTGAGCTCTGAAGCTCGTTCATGAGTATACTCTTTAGAAATGTGAAATATCTCACACTCGAGGAGTAACCATGGCTAAGCGTGAACGCAAGTTTAACCCCGACAAGGGCTATGTGGCGTTGCTGGGCTGGAGCCTCAACGCCGTGGAGGCCGCCGAATCCTTTGATCGCCAGTACGTGGTGGTAGCACCGGACTGGGCCGAGCCCTACTGTGAAGAGCACGACATCCCCTACGTGCCCTGGAATTTCGAACGTCTCAATGATCGCTCGGTAGAGATTGCCCAGACCCTGAAAGACATGGGCGTCAATGTGGCCATCCCCCTGTTCGAGGAAACCGTCGAATGGGCCGGCGCCATCAACTCGGTGCTGCTGGATAACCCCCGCCTGTTTGGCCAGGCCATGCTGTTGCGGGACAAGGCGTTGATGAAGCGTCGGGCCCAGCTTGGCGGCATCCGGGTGGGCATCTTCGAGGAAGCCCACGACCGGGAAGACGTCATCCGCTTTCTCAAGCGCGTGAACCAGACCCTGCTGAAACTGGACGGCGACCCCAACGATCCGATCCACCTGAAGGCCTTCGACAAGGCCGGCTGTCTTGGTCACCGTGTTATCAGGACACCGGACGAAGTGGATACCATCCCCGACGAGGAGTTCCCGGTACTGATGGAGTCCCACCTGGATGGCTGGGAGTTTGCGGTAGAGGCGTGGATTCACAATGGCAAGATCCGCTTCCTGAACATCTCCGAGTACGTCACCCTGGGCTATTCCGTGTTCGTGCCGGCCACTCCCGACCTGGAAAAATACCGGGCGCAGATCACCGCCGAGATCGAGAAACTGATCAAGACCTTCGATATCGACTTCGGCTTTGTGCACCCGGAGTACTTCGTGACCAGCGACGGCACCATGTACTTCGGTGAAGTGGCCTATCGTCCGCCGGGCTTCAAGGTGTTCGAATTACTGGAGCGGGCCTATGGCTTTAACGCCTACCAGGGGCTGATCCTGGCCTTCGATCCGAAGACCACGGAGGAAGAGATCACTGCCTTCTTTCCGAAGGAGGTGGTGGATGCCAAGGGTTACGCAGGATGCTTTGGTGTCTATCCACGGCGCCGGGTGGTCAGCCGGCTGGAGATGCCGGAAGAGACCGAGGACCACGAGTACTTCGAGTCCCACGAGCTGACCCCGCCCATGGAAGAAACCGTTACCAAGCGGACCGCCTTTGGTACCCATTGGGGGCTGGTGTATTTCTTCGGTGATGATCCCTATCGCATGCGGGACCTGCTGAAACATCAGGAAGACCTGGACTTCTATGTATAATCGACCTGAAGTATCCGTGTGGTGAATCAAGAAAAGGCGATCCACTGCACCAGCTACGGGCTGAATGCCCTGAGGATTTCGGGTTTTGATCGACAACAATGAAAATGCGGTGTCCACGGAGGCGGCGCACAAGCTTGCCGTCAGGGTTAAGCGTCTGGATGACGCCATTGAACTGGTGGCGGCAAGCGCCGCGTTTGCCAGGCTGTCAAAAATGCCTCGCCTGCTGGACAGCGCCCGCCAGGTATTGATGGTGGAGGGCGGCTGTGCCGAAGTGGAAACCCGTGCCGAGGCCATCGAGCAGTGCGGGGTTTTTGAAGGCTCAGACTGGGCCCACCCGCAGATCCTGATACCGTCCCTGACCAGCCTCTCTCTGCGTAGCCCGCAAATGGAAACAGTGGTCGTCGAGGCCCTTAGCGAGCTGAGGTTGCTTGCGGTGGCCATGGGGCACTACCTGCATCCCAACATCTCGACGGAACAGGCCCACCATTACCTGGCCCAGGTTCTGGCCATCAACCTGGAGCTGCTATTTGGCACCCCTTCGGAGGCGGAGCGGGAGCAGCAGGGGAAACTGGCGACCATCAGCCGCAACGTTATTCGCCACCTGGCCGAGCGTATCGGCTATGAGCATGTCATTGACCAGCTGATCGACGAGATCTGGCGAATGCTGAATCAGCGGCCTATCCAGGTCGGCGATGTCCGCCAGATGGTCACCCAGATCGCTCTCTGCCGTGCCAACCCCGATATCGACCTTGGCGGCAGCGGACAGGGTGCTGACCGGCTGATCAGCAGTCTGTTTGGCCCGACCCAGGCCTGCCGCGAAGATCCGGGTGTGGAGGTCTACCAGGAGCGCTTGCGCACCATGGACTCGGTGGCCCTGCAAAGCGAAGCCACCGGCTGTGCCCGGGCCATGCACGACACCGGGCTGGTGTCACCCTATCACGCAGTACTTGTACGTTACCTGCTTAACACCAACCCCAGCTTCCTGGGTGAGTCTCTGGGCTTGTCCAGTACCGGCCGGGACTGCCTTCTCTGCTATCAGGAACTGGTCCACGCCCTGATTCACGAAGGCATTTTTCCGGAAACCTGCCAGGGCGTATATGGCCTGGCACTGATGCTTGAGCGAGGCATCCTGTACCAGCCACCCGTAGCCCCGGGGCTTTGGCGTCAGGTGTTGCTGCCGGTTTCGCCCTATTCCGAGGAGCGCTTGCGCATGGCCTTCGGGCCGGCGCCGGAACCCCGGGCCTGGCTGATCCAGGGTGTGTTGTCCATGCTGGGACAGCCGCTGGGCGTGGGGCAGGGGAATAATCCCACCTGCCAGTCCGCCCGGGCCCTGTCCATGTGGGCCTATAACGACCCGGATTACCTGCTGCAGATGGTCGCCTGGGCCGCCAGGGATGACGAAATTATCATGCACTTTGAGGGGCAGCCGGTGTCTTCCCGGCTCAGCGAATCCGGAGTGGCGGCAGCGGTCAGCCTCGACCTCGATCCGGTCTCCCTGCTGGTGGTGCCTCACCTGGATCGTATCTACGCGGAGATGGGGCGCATGTGCGCCGGTCGGGAGGGGGACCCCCACCGCTGGGTGAACCCTGAATTCCATGGCTGGTGGTCCGGTCGCGGTTTCCGTATCAACGTAGACGTGGCGACGGGGCAACTGGAGGACCTGGATGGGTTTCTCCGTCACTTCTATGTCAGTTACCACCCCTATTACAACGGCAACCAGCCACTGATCCACCCCCAGCCGGCAGGCATCGCCGTCACCGACAGTGCCGCCCGGTTTATCGGCTGGCATGCGATTACCATACTGCGCGTCGGGTTGGATCAGCAGGACGATATGCGGGTGTACTTCTTCAACCCCAATAACGACAGCGGGCAGAACTGGGGTGATGAGATCGTTGTGAGCACATCAGGCAACGGAGAGCGTTTCGGGGAGGCGTCATTGCCCTTCGAGGAGTTCGCCTCGCGGCTGTATATCTTCCATTTCGACCCGCTGGAGCGGGGGGATCCGGAAACCGTCCCTGCAGAAGACGTCCAGCGAATCAACGATATGGTCTATCGCAGTTGGGGAGCCGACCGGGTTCCCGGCGCTGCCCTGCAGGCGGACAGCGGGCCAGCCTGACCCGCGCCGCCACAGGGAGGGTTATTGCGTCAGAAGTGCACCACTGAGCGAATGCTCTTGCCTTCGTGCATCAGGTCGAAGGCCTTGTTGATATCTTCCAGCTTCATTTCGTGGGTGATAAATACATCCAGCGGAATCTCCCCGGACTGGGCCTTGGCAACGTAGCCAGGCAGCTCGGTACGACCCTTTACGCCGCCGAAGGCGGAACCACGCCAGACTCGTCCGGTGACCAGTTGGAACGGACGGGTGCTGATTTCCTCACCGGCACCGGCCACACCGATTATGGTGCTCTCGCCCCACCCCTTGTGACAGGCTTCCAGTGCGGCCCGCATCAGCTTGACGTTACCCACGCACTCGAAGGTGTAGTCCGCACCGCCGTCGGTCATATCAATGATCACTTCCTGTAACGGCTTGTCGTAGTCGTTTGGGTTCACCACATCGGTTGCGCCCAACTGCTTGGCGATATCGAATTTGGCCGGGTTGATGTCGATGGCAATAATACGACCCGCCTTTGCCATGGTGGCGCCGATAATGGCGGCCAGGCCAATGCCTCCCAGGCCGAAGATGGCCACGGTGGCCCCTTCCTCAACCTTGGCGGTGTTCAGCACCGCACCAATGCCGGTGGTGACACCACAACCCAGCAGGCAAACCTTGTCCAGCGGCGCGTCCTTGGGAATCTTCGCAAGGGAGATTTCCGGCAGCACGGTGTATTCGGAGAAGGTGGAAGTGCCCATGTAGTGATAAATGGGCTTGCCCTGATAGGAGAAACGGGAGGTACCATCCGGCATCACACCCTTGCCCTGGGTCGCCCGCACGGCCCCGCACAGGTTGGTCTTGCCGGAAGTGCAGAACTTGCACTGACCGCATTCGGCGGTGTACAGGGGAATCACGTGGTCGCCCACCTCAAGCCCGGTCACGCCAGGGCCCACCTGCTCGACGATACCACCACCCTCATGGCCGAGAATGGCCGGGAAGATGCCCTCCGGATCGGCGCCGGAAAGGGTGTAGGCGTCGGTGTGGCAAACACCGGTGGCGACGATGCGGACCAGCACCTCGCCCTCTTTGGGTGGTTCCACGTCCACTTCAACGATTTCCAGGGGCTTGTTCGGTTCGAACGCTACGGCGGCTCGGGATTTGATCATGTCAGACTCCTCTTTCCGTCAGTTTGGGGATTACCCGCAAGGATAGAGGAGAAAGCCGTTTTTGTATCACCTGAAAGGGCAGTATTTTCCGTAAAAGCAGCGAAGGCCGCCGGGGCACGGGCCCCGGCGGCGGCAGGTTCAGGCCAGGCGGAAACCTGAAGAGGCCTGGTTCAGCGACTCGGAACAGTCCCCCAGCGCCCGGGTGTGGTCTTCCAGGTGGCCCCGGATAGTGCGGGATTCCAGGGCGCTGCCGTGGATGTGTTCAACCTTCTGGGCGATCTCCTCGGTGGTGGTGGAGATACCCTCGACGGAGGACACCACCTGCTCCATGTCACTGGCCAGCGACTGGATCGACTGGGTGATCCTCTCAATGACCACGACCGCCTCGCCGGCACTTTCCTCGCCGGAGTTTGCCTGCTGCAGGCCCTGTTCCATCAATGCGCCAATCTCACGGGTCTCCCGGTTAAGGGCGTCGACGATATCGGCGATGCCGGCGGTGGCAGAGACAGTTTTCTCCGCCAGGGAGCGCACTTCGTCCGCCACTACCGAGAAGCCCCGGCCAGCTTCGCCGGCACGGGCTGCCTCGATAGCGGCATTAAGGGCCAGCAGGTTGGTCTGTTCGGCCAGGCCATTGATGGTGTCGACAATGGTGTTTACCTTCTCACCGGTCTTGCTCAGGCTTTTCACCTGCTCATGGGTCTGGCGGATCTTGCCGGAGAGGTCCTGCATGATCTCGCCATTGCTGCGTACCACCGTGGCACCATGGCTGGCGGCTTCGCTGGCCTGTTGGGTGGACTGGTTTACGGTATTGGTCAGCTTGGCAATGTCTGAAGCCGTATGGGAGATTTCCTGCACCGCGGCGGCAGCCTGTTCGGTCTGGGCTTCTA
>Ga0098066_1000106_pt1 | contig 31090 bp, 27 predicted proteins | sample 25BtaG_FD_76332 | JGI IMG/M metagenome (GOLD analysis project Ga0098066, IMG submission 76332) | Marine viral communities from Cariaco Basin, Caribbean Sea - 25B_WHOI_OMZ_CsCl | ecosystem: Environmental > Aquatic > Marine > Oceanic | place: Caribbean Sea: Cariaco Basin | collected 2014-11-08
ACTTACGCCTCTCTATCGCATGGAAATATATGCTGATTGAAAGCAAAAATGCCCCGGACGATGTCCGAGGCATTTTGTGGGCCTGCTCAGAAGCTATGTAAATCGAGTTTTTACACAGCCTCCATGTGCCGGGTTTTTTATTGTCTGCAAGGTTTTGATTCAGGTCACGCCCGATGGCGGCTTTGTTGCCTGTGGGCGGGTTCGCGGCTTGTAAGAAGCCGGTAATTTCATTACCATTTGTGCGCTTATAATTTTGGGTTGTGAAGTCCTTTTCCAATGTGTGCGCGGCCTTCAGGGCTGGTCACAGCATTGCCTGATGGGAGAAAACCATAATGAACAATGGCGACGTTAGCCAGGGCCGACGCCGATTTCTGATCGGCGCGACTTCGGTTGTTGGGGGTATCGGCGTCGTCGGTGCGGCTGTTCCGTTCGTGGCATCCTGGAATCCCAGTGCCAAGGCGGAAGCGGCAGGCGCACCGGTCACCGCCAATGTCAGCAAGCTCGAGCCGGGTCAGCAAATGACCGTAGAATGGCGGGGTAAGCCGGTGTGGGTTGTCCGCCGCACAGATGAAATGATTGAGCGTATCCGGGAGATGAACGATCGAGTCAAGGACCCCTTGTCCGAGGATGCTGTACAGCCGGAGTACGTGACCGGTGAGCTGCGCTCTCTCAACGAAAACTATGCGGTGCTGATCGGTATCTGCACTCACCTGGGTTGTTCACCCCAGTTTCGTCCGGAAGTGGCTCCGGCCGATCTGGGTGAAAACTGGCTTGGCGGTTACTACTGTGCCTGTCACGGCTCACGGTATGACCTGGCCGGTCGGGTATACCCCAACCAGCCGGCTCCGACCAACCTGGAAATACCGCCCCACCGGTTTGACGACGAAAACACCCTGACCGTCGGTCTGGATCCTGAGGGGGCTGCGTAATGAACAAGCTGATTAACTGGGTTGATGAGCGTCTGCCAATCGTTGACGCGTGGAATAAGCACCTGGCGAAGTACTACGCGCCGAAAAACTTCAACGTCTGGTACTTCTTTGGCTCCCTGGCCATGCTGGTCCTGGTGAACCAGCTGGTTACCGGTATCTGGCTCACCATGAGCTATAACCCCTCATCGGAAGGTGCCTTTGCCTCCGTCGAGTACATCATGCGTGATGTGGAGTGGGGTTGGCTCCTGCGTTATCTGCACTCTACCGGGGCCTCGGCCTTCTTCGTCGTGGTCTATCTCCATATGTTCCGGGGGCTGATGTACGGCTCTTACCAGAAGCCCCGTGAGCTCATCTGGATCTTCGGTATGCTGATCTACCTGGTGCTGATGGCTGAAGCCTTCATGGGCTACCTGCTGCCCTGGGGGCAAATGTCCTACTGGGGTGCCCAGGTTATCGTTAACCTGTTTGGCGCCATTCCGGTGATCGGTGATGATCTCTCCCTGTGGATTCGTGGTGACTACCTGATCTCCGGTATTACCCTGAACCGTTTCTTTGCCCTGCACGTGGTGGCCCTGCCTATCGTGCTGCTTGGCCTGGTTGTGCTGCACATCCTGGCACTGCACGAAGTGGGCTCAAACAACCCCGACGGTATTGATATCAAGAAGAACAAGGACGAAAACGGCATCCCGAAAGATGGTATCCCGTTCCATCCGTACTACACCGTGCACGACCTGCTTGGCGTGGCAGTGTTCTTCTTCGTGTTCTTCCTGGTGTTGTTCTTCTTCCCTGAGATGGGCGGTCTGTTCCTCGAGAAGCCGAACTTTGAGCCGGCCAACCCGTTGAAGACGCCAAATCACATTGCGCCGGTATGGTACTTCACGCCTTTCTACGCCATGTTGCGAGCGGTAACGGTAGACCTGTTCGGTCTTGACGCGAAGTTCTGGGGCGTTGTGGTCATGGGTGCTGCCATTGCCATCCTGTTCGTGCTGCCCTGGCTTGATCGCAGTCCGGTTCGTTCAATCCGGTATAAGGGCTGGCTGAGCAAGATTGCCCTGGCAATCTTCGCGGTGAGCTTCGTCATCCTCGGTTACCTGGGTATCGTGCCGGCTACCGAGGGGCGCACCATGGTGGCTCAGATCCTGACCACGTTCTACTTCCTGTATTTCATTCTCATGCCGTTCTACACACGCATGGAAAAAACCAAGCCAGTACCAGAGAGGGTGACAGGATGAAAAAGCTGATTCTGGGTCTTTTCATGACAGTCCTGCCAGCCCTGTCGCTGGCAGCCGCCCCGGGCGTACCACTGGATACCATGGAGGCGGATCACACCAACAAGGCTTCCCTGCAGCGTGGTGCGGCGACCTTCATGAACTACTGTGCAGGTTGCCACTCTATGGAATACGCTCGCTACAAGCGTGTTTCCGACGATCTGGAGATACCTGCTGAACTGTTCGAGGAAAACCTGATCTTTACTGGCGCCAAGATTGGCGAGCTGATGGAAATCGGCATGGACAAGGATCAGGCGGCAAGCTGGTTTGGTAATGCGCCGCCCGACCTCACCCTGGTGTCCCGGGTTCGTGGTGAAGACTGGTTGTATTCCTACTTCCGGGCTTTCTACAAGGATGATTCTCGCCCGCTCGGTGTGAACAATGCTGTGTTCGATAATGTGGGTATGCCCCATGTTATGGTTGCGCAGCAGGGTCTTTGCGCCGTGCCCCCGAAGATTGGAACCAATCCCAGTGTTGACCCGCTCAGTGGCAACGTGCGCGGCACAGACATCTGTGATGACTGGGCTATCGAGGGCTCCATGGAGCCAGGCGAGTTCAACCAGGCCATGTACGACCTGACCAACTTCCTTTCTTATATGGGTGACCCGGTCAAGGTAGAGCGGGAGCGTCTGGGTATCCTCGTCCTGATCTTCGTCGCAGTGTTCTTCATCTTCGCGTACCTGCTCAATCGCGAGTACTGGAAAGACGTACACTGACGTTTTAGCGTATAATCGACGCTGACAGTATCCAGCGGGCCATATTGGCCCGCTGGTTTTTTGCGTTCAGCAACGTGTATTGGTCTTATTCAATCTTGGAGTCGTTCTATGGGCGTTGTGACCAAGAGGTCATCAATGACGTTTTTCTCGGACCCTTCCAGCCATTACAGCCATCGGGTTCGTATTGTGCTTGCAGAAAAGGGTGTAACCGTTGATGTGGTGGACGTCGATCCCGACAACCCGCCCGAGGAACTGGCGGACCTGAATCCGTACAACGCCCTGCCAACCCTGGTGGATCGTGACCTGGTGCTCTACGAGCCCAATATCATGATGGAATACCTGGATGAGCGTTTCCCTCATCCGCCCCTGCTGCCGGTTTACCCTGTGGCCAGGGCTAACAGCAGGCTGATGATCCATCGCATCCAGAAAGACTGGTGTGGCCTGGTTGACCAGATCCTGGCAGATCCCTCCGCCAAGGGTTCCGATGCCGCTCGCAAGGAATTGCGTGAGAGCTTGCAGGCGACGGCGCCACTGTTTGGTGAGATGCCCTTTTTCCTGTCGGAGGAGTTCACCATCGTGGACTGCTGTATTGCCCCAATTCTCTGGCGCCTACCTGCCATGGGCATAGAGCTGGACCCGAAGCAGGCGAAGCCGATCACCAAGTATATGGATCGTATCTTCGGTCGTGAAGGCTTCAAGGCGAGCCTCTCTGACCTCGAAGAAGACATCCGCAGTTAACTGATCCGGGGGCGTCGCCGGGCGGCGTCCTCCGGGCCCGGGAGAGCAACGTGTCAGAGCACAAGGTGACAATGACCTCCAGTCGTCCCTATCTGGTAAGGGCTTTCAATGACTGGATCCTGGACAATCACTGCACGCCCCACATTGTAGTGGATGCGAGTGTCCAGGGGGTGCAGGTTCCCGCCGACCATGTGGCCAACGGGCAGATTGTTCTGAATATAAGCCCGTCTGCCGTCAAGGCGCTCATTGTCGGGGATGATGCCCTGGAATTCAGTGCCCGCTTCGGAGGTGTGCCCATGCAGGTCTATATACCCCTGCAGGCTGTGATGGCGATCTACGCTCGCGAAAACGGTGAGGGCATGGTTTTTGGGAGTGAGCCCGGCTCGCCGGATCCCAACGGTGGCCGAAAGCCCGAGGAGTCCGGGCGTGACAATAAGGGTGAAGGTGAGCGTCCCAGTGGTCGCCCGAGCCTCAAGGTGGTCAAGTAGCTGTTCATTATCCTGGATAGCGGGTGACCGGGTTCTCGCCGGTCGCGCGCCTTCCTTGCCCGCTTTTTCCGGCACTTCGCTGGCCTCAACCTCCGAAAAGATTCTCTTCAACGAGGCGACACAGTGCACCGGTAATCAGCATCATGATCGGCATCGCCGAGACCGGGTCCAGGTCATTCAGGGTGATCTCGAGATCCTGGGGCTGTAATAATGCGCTGATGTCCGTCTTTTCCCTCGCACTAAGCACGATAACATTAATGTCCCGGTCGTGGGCGGCCTGTATGGCCTGGATCAGATTCGCTTTGTGGCCGTCGTCAACATAGACCATCAAGGTGTCACCAGGCTTGCCAAGGGCGGTCACCTGTCGTGCGAAGGTTTCGTTAAACCGGTTGTCGCGGCAGATGGCGGAGTAGGTCGTTGCGTCGGCACCCAGGTTCACTGCGGGTAGTCCGGGGCGGTCCTGGTCGAGGCGGCCGAGCAGGCTGGTGCAGAAATACTGGGCCAAGGTGTTGGCACTGCCGTTTGCGCACGCGAGGATCTTGCCGTCGCTTAGCAAGGTCTGCACCACCATGTCCGCGGCAGCGGGTATCAGGGGGGCGGAAAGACTCCCCGCCATGGCGGTATGCTCCATATGGTTGGCAAACCATTGACTAACACTCTCTTCAGTACTGCTCATGCTTCTGCCTGAATTGCGTTTCTGATCCAGCGGATACGGTACTGGTGGGTGGTGCCTGGCGCAATCGCGACCACATCGATCCTGCAGGGGTGATCCCACAGGCCGTTTCGATGGAGATAGAAAGATACGGCCCGCAGTAATTTCTGCTGCTTTCGCCATCCGATCGATTCGGCGCCATCCGTCAGCGCGTGACGTTTACGGAAACGGACCTCAAAGAACACCAGGGTTTCAGCGTCCTGTCCGATAAGGTCGATTTCACCCCCGCGGTTATACACGTTACGTTCCAGTATCCTGACGCCCTTGCTCTGCAGGTAGCGGGCGGCTACCCCTTCCGCCTGGTCACCCAGTTCCTTGCGGTTAACCCTTTCGGTTGCTGGTGTGGTGCCGCCGTCCCTGGCTCGCATGTCAGTTACCGGTGTCGCCGCTGTCCAGCGGTTCGATAGCCTCGCTGGATTGCTCCTGGTTGCCGGTAGCAATAACAGGTACTCCTTCACGGAATACGCCCCACATCTGGGAGCGGTGGACCCTGTTGTTACCGTCGAGCCACAGTTCGCCGGTGTGGCCGTCAACCCGGGTGTCAGTAACCTGCTGCATCAGGGGCAGGCGGGTGCTGAGCGTCCAGGCGTCTGCGCCCATGGCAAACAGGCGGCCCAGTGGGCCGTCCAGGTTATCGAATTGCTCATACGCCTGTCGCCGAAACTCGGGTTCCTGGTCCAGGATCCAGGGCAGGTCCGTGAAGAACACGCCATTTATATCCCGGTCCCGCGATGGGTCCGGCCGGCCGCTGTAGATAATCGAAGGCGAGAACACCGGCACGTCTCCGGCATAGTAGAACGCGAACAATGGTTTGAACTGGCGGGCGATGACGGGTTCCGCCACCATCACGATTGCATCTGCATCCTGGCGTCGGCGGGGCTCAAATTCGATATTGACCCCCAGGGTACGCTCCAGCTCTATCGCCCTTTCACGGCTTACATTGATGCCCAGCAGTTCCGCTGACACGCTCCGCAGGTTGTCTTCCTCGGAGTAACGGTCGGTGTCGAGAATAACGCCGCCAAGCTCGTCCATTCGGTGCTTGAGCGCCCGGGCTACCCGGTCGCCCCAATCCCCCCGGGGAATCAGCACCAGGGCGGTCTTCAGGCCTTGGTCCCTGATTTTCTCGGCAATCCCTCGCGCCTCATCCTCGGCGGAGAGGCCGAACTGGAACAGTTGCGGGGGGCGAGGGCCGTCCTGTTCAGGGGCATAGTTCAGTGCCAGAACAGGCACGGGTAGCGAGTCCTGGCTGGCCAGCGCTGCTACGGCATCCTTGGCAAGGGGGCCAACAATCAGGTCCGGCTTGTCGGCAAGCAGTTCCGGCATCAGCTCGTCGATGGAGCGTCCGTTGGTATCGACAATCGTAACGGAAATGTCGTGCGAGGAATTGTCGAATTCAGCCTTGTCTTGCGCAGTGGTGCCATCCTCTCCGGAACCGGTTTCCGGGACCGGGATGCTCCCGCGTTCGGCATCGCTTCCGCGATTTTGCCGGGCGTCCTCATAATAGGCAGCGAGGAAGCCTTCACGAACCATGTTGCCGGCTGCTGAAAGAGGGCCGGACAGGGGCAGCGCCAGGGTGATCCGCTCTGGCCGTTGCTCCAGTACCTGGGCCATGATTGTCAGTTCGGCGGGCAGGGCTTCAGTGCCGGGATGGCCAGTCCAGTTGAACTGCCAATTGCGTACGGCACGCCCCTGTTCTTCAAAGGTCATGCCCGGTTGCCTGAGAGTGGCTGCCAGCTCGTACCAACCCTGGCTCTCGAAGCCAACAGCTGAGGTGGCAGCCTCTTCGAGTTGCTCATCCGAGGTCTGCTTCAGTGCCTGCCATACACGGTCGTTGATCTGCTGGCGGTCCTGTTCCAGCAGTCCTGGCTCGATTCCCATAAGCAGGCGAGCTGTCTCGAGGTGGGCGTTCGCCAGCTCGTAGGTGGCCAGCTGAAGCGTGGCGGCCCGTGCTCGGATCTGTTCGGGGAATGTGCTGTACCTGGATGGCCCCAGATCGGAGGTAAGGTCCTGGGCCCAGCCTCGATCCTCAAGAGCCACTGCGCTGGCCATGCTCAAGAGAACGAACTGGTTGGCCAGACCCTCGGCGGGGCTTTCGAAAGCGTCGGAACGAAGGATCCGGCGGGCGTTATCATGGGAGCCCTGCTCCTGAAAGCTCGCAGCGGCACGCAGCAGGAAGCGCTGGGTTTCTTCGCCGGGTGATAGCTCCTGCGCGGCATTCAGTGCGTCGCCGGCACTCCTGATGGCGTCGTCCTGCAGTTGTATCGGGGTACACCCCGTCGCCAGCAGGGTTGTCAGGGCTGAGGCCAGGGCGAGGCGGCGCAAAGTTGGCAGGTGACAGCTCATATCAGGCAGGGCTCCTTGAGGTACCAGCCAAGGGCCGGCATAGTGTCTCTCTGGTAAAGGGTGTCAGGGCTGCAAGTTTACCAGCTTGGCGGTCTTTTCACAGGCTCACATCGGGGATTTTCCATTGCATACAGACAGCGCTCCGGCCGCCATCGCCGGCACACTCTTTATTGTCGCAACTCCCATCGGCAACCTGGACGACCTGACCCGGCGGGCAGAGCAGGTGTTGTCCTCGGTTGACCTGGTGGCGGCCGAGGATACGCGTCACAGCGGGCGCCTGCTGCAGCACCTGGGAATCAGCAAGGCCATGTGGGCGCTGCATGACCATAACGAGCGGGAGCGCTCGGAGTCACTGCTGGATCGTATTGGCGCCGGAGAGTCTGTGGCGTTGATCTCGGATGCTGGCACGCCGCTAATCTCCGATCCTGGCTATGTGTTGGTGCGTACGGCTCGCCGGCGCGGCATTCGTGTGGTGCCGGTACCCGGAGCTTGCGCCATGGTCGCTGCCCTGAGTGCGGCGGGCCTGCCCACTGACCGTTTCCTGTTTGCCGGTTTCTTGCCGGCCAGGTCAGCTGCCCGCACCAAGGCGCTGGAAACACTCGCCCGGGAGACTGCAACCCTGGTGTTCTATGAGTCCCCGCGCCGAATCAGTGCATTGCTCCAGGACATAAAGAGTACCTTGGGTGAGTGCCGCGAGGTCGTGTTGGCGCGGGAACTGACCAAGGCGTTCGAGACGTTTTACTCTGGATCAGTGGTGGACGTACTGGAGGCGGTAAATGCTGACCCCCATTCTGCCAAGGGTGAATACGTGGTGATGGTAGCAGGGGCTACCGAAACTGTTACGGACCAGGTGGCGGTGGACGCCGACCGGGTGTTAACCCTGTTGCTCACGGAGTTGCCTGTGAAGAGGGCGGTGAAGCTGGCGGCCGAGTTGACAGGTCGCGCACGCAATGACCTCTACCAGCGGGCCCTTGAGCTGAAGGGCGCCTGATTACGGCTTGCGCTTCGTCAAGGTGTCGGGGCTAGGTCAGAATTCCCTTGCGCCGGTCGGGGTGCGCAGGTATGGTCTCGCCTGAGCTCGCCAGACAGTCGCCGCCGGTGTCACCGGGGGAGGAAAGTCCGGGCTCCGCAGGGCAAGGTGCCAGGTAACGCCTGGGCGGCGTGAGCCGACGGAAAGTGCAACAGAAAGTATACCGCCTAAGCGCCTTTGGCGCCGGTAAGGGTGAAACGGTGCGGTAAGAGCGCACCGCGTGGCTGGCAACAGTCCACGGCGATGGTAAACCCCACCTGGAGCAAGACCAAATAGGAGTCCTATGGCGTGGCCCGCGCTGGACTCGGGTAGGTTGCTTGAGGCCTGTGGTGACGCAGGCCCTAGATGAATGACTGTCCACGACAGAACCCGGCTTATCGGCGAGCTCACTCCTTTTCTTTCCTTACCTGCTGGCGCATCCGCTGCCAGCGGTCCCATACTGAGAAATGAGTAGTTTTACGACAGGATTTGTTATAGCGAAAAAATCTTAGACTTCGCTCATTTTCTTCGAAACGTTTTGCAGGCTTTTGATTTGCTGGAGTTTCTCTTCGGTATCCTCGGTCAAGCCTTGCGCCCTATCCGCTAACCCCTTGTCATTAAAGAAACTTTTGTAATGTCTGCACCTGTTCCGGCGCTTGCATTGTGTCTGGCGTGTTCCTATAGTGTGCATGAGTGGGAAAAAGTGGAATTTAGTGGTTTTTAGTGGTTTCAGTGTGGTGTTGGGTGGGGGTTGGTGACACGGCACCATGATCAGGAAGAAACACAACAAACAGGGTCTGCGCTTTCAGCGATGAGCAACTTTCTCGGCAGTCACGCAATCAACATGGATGCAAAGGGTCGCCTGGCGATCCCTGCCCGTGTGCGTGAGGAGTTGCAGGAAGAATGCGGCGGCCGAATTGTTCTTACCGCAAACGCCGATGAAGAGCGCTGCCTGCTCCTTTATCCGGAGCCTGTGTTCGAAAACGTCCGTACGCAGGTGCTGGCACTTCCCAATATGAACAAGAAGGCTCGGCGGCTGCAGCGCCTGATTCTTGGGCATGCCACGCAGCTGGAGCTGGATTCTGCCGGTCGTGTGCTGGTACCGCCAACCCTGCGAAGCTACGCCCGGCTGGAAAAGAAACTGATGCTGATCGGTCAGGGCAAGAAACTGGAGTTGTGGAGTGAAGAGCGCTGGTTCGCCTGGCTGGACGAATCCGATGACGATGATGAAATGCCACCGCAAATGGAGGCGCTGTCGCTATGACGCCGGGTGACTCTTCAAGCGTAACTGCCGGCCAGGCCCTGCATCGCTCTGTGTTGCTGGATCAGGCGGTGGCGTTGTTGATGGTCAGGTCAGATGGGCGCTATGTGGATGGCACCTTCGGACGGGGCGGGCACAGCCGCCTCATCCTGCGGCACCTCGAGGGAGAGGGCAGGTTGCTCGGGATCGACAAGGACCCGGAAGCGGTCCGGTTCGGAGAAACTCTGGCGGCCGAGGACGGCCGCTTCGTCGTTTATCACGGGTCTTTTGCTGATATGGCGGACGCAACGGCTGCCCAGGGGTGGGATGCAGGGTCGGTGTCCGGGGTGTTGCTGGATCTGGGCGTTTCTTCCCCGCAGCTGGACGACCCGGAGCGTGGTTTCAGCTTCATGAGCAACGGCCCTTTGGACATGAGAATGGATCCCACCCGTGGCCTGAGTGCGGCCCAGTGGCTGAACACTGCCCGTGAGCAGGAGATTGCTGACGTTATCTGGCGTTATGGCGAGGAGCGCTTCTCCCGTCGTATCGCCCGTTCCGTGGTAAGGCAGCGGGACGAGGAACCACTGGTAACCACCCGGCAATTCGCAGAACTGGTCCGCCAGGCGGTGCCGAAGAAAGAAAAACACAAACACCCGGCGACACGGACTTTCCAGGCTGTACGCATCTTTATCAACAGGGAGCTGGACGACCTGGAAGCCGGTCTCGCTCAGGCTGTGGATTTGCTGGAACCGGGTGGGCGCCTGGTCGTCATCAGTTTTCATTCCCTGGAGGACCGGATCGTCAAGCGCTTCATGAGGGATCTGTCCCGGGGGCCGCAGTTGCCCCGTGGTTTACCGGTTACCGCCCGGGAAGTGGCACCACCGTTTCGGCTGGTGGGCAAGGCACTTAAGGCCAGTGAGCCCGAAATTGAAGAGAACGTCAGGGCCCGCAGTGCTGTTATGCGGGTTCTGGAGCGCCGCGCTGACACAGAGGGAGAGTCAATATCATGAGCGCTGTCACATTGGAAAAGCCGGCAAAAGCGCCGGTTCTGACCCGGGAAGCCGTTCGCGGGAGGGTATCTGATGCCCTCAAGCTGTCTGCCCGCATCTTTCGCACGCTTGCCGAGCCAAAGGTTGTGGTAACGCTGGGCCTGGCCGTTTTCCTGATTGGCTCGGCCATCGGGGTGGCTGTCAGTGCCCACCAGAATCGGGAGCTGTACAACGCCTTGTCGGAGCTCCAGGTGGAGCGGGATGCCTACCAGCGACAGTGGAGCCAACTGTTGCTCGAGCAGAGTGCCCTTAGTGCACACGGTCGTATTGAGCGAAAGGCTGTCGATGAGTTCGATATGGTGGTTCCGGGACGTGAGCACATCGTCCTTGTGCCTTCTGCAACCACGGACCGAATTGCCTCGGTCGCAAAATAAGAGTCAGCCATGTCCGCCAGGCAAGACAAGCCCACATTCATGCAGAAGATCGCCGCCAGCTTGAAGGCCTGGCGGTACGGGTCTGTCGTGGGTGTGTTCCTGCTGGTGGTGGCGACGCTGGGTTGGCGCCTGGTGGACCTGCATGTGATTGACCAGGAATTCCTGCGTAAGCAGGGTGATGTCCGTACCATCCGGGTGGATTCAATCGATGCCCACCGGGGGATGATTACCGACCGTTATGGTGAGCCCCTGGCTGTGAGTACCCCGGTGGAGACGCTCTGGGCCAATCCTGGTGAGGTGGACCCGGAAGACCCTCGCCTGTCCATGGCTGCCAGTTTGCTTGAGATATCCGAAGCGCGGCTGCGGCAGCGGTTGCGGGACTATGCCAGTAGGGAATTTATCTATGTAAGCCGAAAGATTCAGCCGTCGCTGGCGAGGGAAGTGCTGTCGCTGGGAATCCCGGGTCTGTACAGCAGGCTGGAGTACAAGCGTTATTACCCTGCTGGCGAGGTGGCGGCCCATCTTGTTGGATTTACCAATATCGATGAGCAGGGCCAGGAAGGTATCGAATTGTCCTATAACGAGTGGCTCAGCGGGCTGCCGGGGCGTAAGCGGGTGCTGAGGGATAACCGTGGTCGCCTGATTCGTGACCTGTCGCTGATCCGGGATGCCCGCCCGGGCAAGGACCTGACCCTGAGCCTGGACCTGCGACTGCAATACCTCGCCTACCGGGAACTGAAGGCCGTGGTCCAGGCCCACAAGGCTCGCGGTGGAACCCTGGTAATGCTGGATGTGTCCACCGGTGAGGTGCTGGCGATGGTGAACCAGCAGTCCTTCAACCCCAATGACCGGACGTCCCTGAGCCCGGGCAGGCTCCGCAACAAGGCCCTGACCGACCTGTTTGAGCCGGGTTCGACCATGAAGCCCCTGGCGGTGGCAGCGGCCCTGGAAACCGGCAAGTACCAACCCGATACCCTGATCGACACTGCCCCCGGTTACCGGCGTTTTGGCCGTTTCACCATCCGTGATCATCGTAATTACGGCGAACTGCCAATAACGGAGATCATCTCCCGGTCCAGTAACGTCGGCGTCAGCCTGATAGCCAATGACATCGGCGGCGATGTGATTCGAGATTTCTATTTTCGCCTGGGGCTTGGCCAGCCGACCGGGATCGGCTTCCCGGGTGAGGCAGTAGGTGTACTGCCGATGACAGACAAGTGGCGTCCGGTAGAGGAGGCCACGCTTTCCTATGGGTACGGTATGAGTGTCAACGCACTGCAACTGGCCCAGGCCTATATGGCGGTTGCCAATGGAGGCATTCGTTATCCGGTGACGGTGATGCGACGGGATAGCATCCCTGCCGGTGAGCGCGTGATGTCGGAAAGGGTTGCCGCACAGGTGCGAGACATGTTGCAGGCAACGGTCGAGGTGGGCACCGGCAAACGTGCCAATCCGGCGCTTTATACCGCTGGAGGCAAAACCGGCACAGTGCACCTGGTGGGCGCGCGGGGATATGAGGACAGCCAGTACAAGGCCATTTTTGCCGGAATGGCGCCGATGGATAATCCCCGTATCGCTACGGTTGTAGCCGTGGACGCGCCCCAGGGGGGGGATTATTACGGTGGTGAAGTGGCCGCACCCGTGTTCGCAAGGGTAATGAGTGACGCCTTGCGGCTGTTGAATGTAAGGCCAGAACTGACCGCTGCCGAAGCAGAGGTCCGGACACCCGGCCCGACCGGGGAGCAGGGGTAATTCCATGTGCATGACCTCATTAAGTACCCTGCTGCAAGGTATCGTGGAGGTGCCATCGGTATTTGACGTCACCATCCATGGCTTGCGAACAGACAGTCGCCGGGTCCTCAGGGGCGATGCGTTCGTGGCATTGCCCGGCAGTCAGACGGCAGCAGACCACTATGTCGATGCGGCGATCGATGCCGGTGCCACCGTTATCATGCTCGACGTTGAAGCATTGATTCCCTGCTATGAGTACCGGGGTGCGCTTATCGTGCCTGTGCCAGCCCTGCGTGCGCACCTGGGGCAGATTGCTGACCGCTTCTTTGAACACCCGTCCCGCCGCGTCCGTGTTGTGGGGGTGACAGGGACCAACGGCAAGACCTCCGTAACCAGTTTTATATCCCAGCTTCTCGATGCGGCAGGGCTGCCTTGTGGCGTGTTGGGCACCCTGGGTTATGGCATGCCGGGTGAACTGAGGGAGGCCACCCACACAACGCCAGATGTGGTGGAGGTGAACCGAGCACTGTTCGAGATGGCCCGCAAGGGCGCCCGGGCCGTCGCTATGGAAGTGTCCTCCCACGCCCTTGATCAGGGCAGGGTCCAGGGTGTGGCAATGATCGGCGCCGTATTCACCAACCTCACCCGGGACCACCTGGATTACCACGGCACGATGGAGGCCTATGGCCAGGCCAAGGCTTCCCTGTTTACCCGGGAGGGGCTGCATTTCTCGGTGATCAATTTTGATGATCCGTTTGGGCGCCAGCTTTTCGAACAGACCGAAGGCATGTGTGACCGGGTACGTTACAGTCTTCACGAATCCCAGACTGAACTCTGGTTGACCCGGTTTGCCCCGACACCGGATGGCTTTGAAGCTGACGTGGACGGGCAGTGGGGCCTCTTTAACTTGTCGGCTCCCCTGTTGGGCACCTTCAATGCCAGCAATTTGCTGGCGGCGGTGGCCGCCGTATTGAATCTTGGTGTGTCGGTGGAGCAGGTACAGAAGGCCGTGCCATCGCTGACGCCGCCACCGGGACGGCTGGAGAGCTTCAGTGGCCCGTCAGGCGTCCGGGTGATCGTGGACTATGCCCACACGGCCGATGCCCTGGCCAATGCCCTGACAGCCTTGCGACCCCATACCCGCGGCCAGCTAATCTGCGTATTCGGCTGCGGGGGTGACAGGGACAAGGGCAAGCGGCCCGACATGGCCCGGGAAGCCGAGAAAGGTGCGGACTGCATTATCTTTACGGATGACAATCCCCGTACCGAGTCCCCCGAAAGCATCATGAAGGATATGCTGGCAGGGCTTGAAAACAAGGAGGCGGTCAGAGTAATCCACGACCGCGGCGATGCCATTCGCTCGGCGGTGGATATGGCTCGCCCCGGCGATGTGGTCCTGGTTGCAGGCAAGGGGCACGAGACCTGGCAGGAGCGTAATGGCAAGCGCGCGCCGTTCAGCGATGTGGCACACGTTCAGGAGGCGCTGGGCCTTAACGGAGGTGCTGCATGATGCGCGCGTTTGGGCTGCAGGAGTTCGCCCGTGTTGTCGGTGCGGAAGCCCCGACATCAGACGTTATGGTCCAAAGGATCGTAACGGATACCCGTAACCTGCAGCAGGGTGACCTGTTTGTGGCATTACGGGGCGACCGGTTTGATGGTCACGGATTCCTGGGTGCGGCCAGCAAAGCAGGTGCAGTGGCCGCGATAGTGGACAAGGCAGATCCCGGTGTTGCACTGCCCCAACTGGTGGTCGATGACACGGTCCAGGCCCTGGCCGACCTCGCTCGCTTCAATCGCGAGCAGAGTGCAGCGGCCGTCGTGGCCATCACAGGCAGTAGCGGAAAGACCACCCTCAAGGAAATGCTTTCCGCGATTCTGGCCAATGAGGGCGAGACCCTCGCAACATCCGGTAACCTCAATAACCACATTGGTGCACCCCTGACCCTTTTCCGGCTGGCGCCGGAGCACCGCTTTGCCGTTATCGAACTGGGTGCCAGCGGGCTGGGCGAAATTGCGCACACGGTTGCCGCGGCCCGGCCGGACGTGGCGGTCATTACCAATGCTGGCGAAGCCCACCTGGAAGGGTTTGGCAGTTACCAGAATATCGTGCAGGCCAAGGGTGAGATCATCGACGGGGTGCCGGAAGCGGGCTCGGTTGTTCTCAACTTTGACGACCCAGCCTTTACCGTTTGGAAGCAGCGGGCGACAAACCGGAAGGTAATTTCGGTCAGTGCGAAGGGTGGCCAGGCTGATTATCGCTGTGCAGGTTTCGAGGCCTTTGATGGTGGCTACAGGGTAAAGGTGGCGATAAGTGACGGCCGGGAGTGCGAGCTTATGGTCAACCTGCCCGGTGAGCACAATATCGCCAATGCCTTGCTGGCCATGGCCGCTGCCGAAGCACTGGGCGCCAGGGAAGCCGCCGTTCGTAACGGACTGGCGTCGGTCAAACCCGCGGCTGGACGGCTTGAGCGAAAGGTGCTCAGTAACCAGGTGACGGTGATCGACGACAGTTATAACGCCAATCCCAGCTCCATGAAGGCTGCCCTGGACGTGCTGGCCAGTGCCTCCGGTACGCGTGCGGGATTGCTGGGTGCCATGGCCGAGCTGGGTGCTGATTCCGCGAAGCTGCATCAGGAAGTCGGCGCCCACGCCCAGGCCCTCGGAATTGAGAAGTTACTGGTGGTGGGAAATGGGGAGGGCTGCGAGGCCCTTGTTTCTGGCTACGGCAACATGGCTCGACGTTTTGATACCCACGAGCAGGCTGTGGATTGGCTGCTGAAAGACATCACTGGCCCAGTGACCATTCTGGTCAAGGGGTCCCGTAGTTCTGCCATGGACCAGGCAGTCAGGTTGTTACAAGAAAAGGTAGGTAATTCATGCTGCTCTGGCTGACAGAACTACTGGCGCCATATATCACTGAACTGACGGTGTTTCAGTACCTGACCCTGCGGGCAATTCTCGGCATCCTGACTGCGTTGCTGATATCGCTGCTGATCGGTCCCATGATGATCCGCAAGCTGGGCCAGTATCAGATTGGCCAGGCGGTACGGGATGACGGCCCGCAGACTCATCTGAGCAAGGCGGGCACTCCCACGATGGGCGGTGCCCTGATCCTTGTTGCCGTCGCGGTCAGCACGCTCTTGTGGGCAGACCTGGCTAACCGCTATGTGTGGATCACCTTGCTGGTTACCCTTGGCTTCGGTGCCATTGGCTGGGTGGATGACTACCGCAAGGTCGTCGAGCGTAACCCACGGGGCCTGCCGGCACGCTGGAAATATTTCTGGCAATCTGTGATCGGTGCAGTTGCGGCGGTGGGTCTGTTCTACAGCTCTACGCTGCCCCAGGAAACATCGCTTTATCTGCCTTTCTTCAAGAACGTCTCGCTAACCCTGGGGCCAGTTCTGTTTATCCTGCTGACCTATTTCGTCATCGTCGGCAGCAGTAATGCGGTCAACCTTACGGACGGCCTCGATGGCCTGGCCATCATGCCAACGGTCATGGTGGCGGGGGCTCTGGCGGTGTTTGCCTATCTGTCCGGCCACTTCCAGTTTGCCGACTATCTGCTGATTCCTCACCTGCCGGGTAGTGGTGAGCTGATTGTCTTCTGTGGCGCCCTGGTGGGGGCCGGTCTTGGCTTTCTCTGGTTCAACACCTACCCGGCGCAGGTGTTCATGGGCGATGTGGGCGCGCTCGCACTGGGCGCAGCGCTCGGCGTCGTAGCGGTTATTGTCCGTCAGGAAATCGTGCTGTTCATCATGGGTGGGGTGTTCGTGATGGAGACCATCTCGGTCATTCTCCAGGTGGGGTCTTTCCGCCTTACCGGACGCCGGATTTTCAGGATGGCGCCACTGCACCATCACTTTGAACTCAAGGGCTGGCCGGAGCCCCGGGTGATTGTCCGATTCTGGGTGATTACCGTCATTCTGGTATTGATCGGGCTGTCCAGCCTGAAACTGCGTTAGGGAACGAATAAAGCATGGCTGTTATTGCATCGGATCGTCGCACACTTGTGGTGGGCCTGGGTAAGACCGGGCTCTCCTGCGTGCGCTATCTGACCGGCCTCGGGCGTGAGGTGGCGGTAGCCGACAGTCGTGCCCGGCCACCTGGCCTTGAGCAATTACAGCAGCAATGGCCCGAAGTGGAAGTCCGGCTAGGTGACTTCGAGCGGGAGTGGTTTTGCGGCTTTAACGAGCTGGTCGTCAGCCCGGGCATCGCCATCAGTGAGCCTGCGATCGCCGCAGCTGCGGATCGGGGCGCGGTCATTCGCGGAGATGTTGACCTGTTCGCCGAAGCGGCACAGGCGCCGATCATTGCGATTACCGGCTCCAACGGTAAAACCACGGTTACGACCCTGGTGGGTGAGCTTGCCCGGGCATGTGGTGTCAAAGCGGCAGTCGGCGGCAACATCGGGACGCCAGCCCTGGACCTGTTAACTGACAAGCCGGATGTCTACATCCTGGAACTGTCGAGCTTCCAGTTGGAAACGACCCACGAACTGAACGCCGAAGTCGCTACGGTGCTCAACGTCACCGATGACCACATGGACCGATACCCTTCTAAAATGGCCTATTACCAGGCCAAGCAACGAATCTTCCGGGGCGCACGCAATGCCGTGGTGAACCTGGATGATGCCCTGAGCACGCCCATGGCTCGGGACACGCTGAACTTCACCTGTTATGGCTTCCATCGAGTGAATCCGGAAACCTTCAGCACCCGGGATGATGACCAGGGCGTGTGGATCACCTGGGGGCTCGATAACCTCCTGAACACCAGGGACCTGAAGCTGGCGGGCCTGCACAATATCAGCAATGTGATGGCCGCCCTGGCTCTGGGCCATGCTGCAGGCTGGCCACTGGACACCATGGTCCGGGCTGTGTGCGAATTTCGCGGCCTGCCACACCGGTGTGAGTCGGTGCGTGCCCTGAATGGTGTCGAGTTCATTAATGATTCCAAGGGGACCAATGTGGGCGCCACCGTGGCGGCCCTGGACAGCCTGGCCCCTGGTTGTGAACGCATCGTGCTGATTGCCGGAGGTGACGGCAAGGGTGCAGACTTCAGCCCGCTGGCAAGGCCGGTTGCGGAGCATTGCCGGGCCGCAGTTCTGCTGGGGCGGGATGCGGATCGACTTGCGCAGGCCCTGGCTGGCGATGTGCAGATCGAGAAGGCTGATTCTATGGAACAGGCTGTGGCGTTGGCCGCAAGGATCGCCAGGGGTGGAGACCGGGTGCTTCTGTCCCCCGCCTGCGCCAGTTTCGATATGTTCTCCGGCTATGAAGACCGGGGTGACCGGTTCCGGCAGGCAGTGGGGGGCTTATGATGAATTTGTCCGGCGCTGTTCAGTCACACCTGCACCGGGGGCCCCTGTCCCAGCCGTTGCCCTGGCTGGTTGTCAGTGCTGCTGCCTTGTTGATGATTGGCGTCGTGATGATCGCTTCAGCATCCATGGATACCGCAGCAGCCAACCTGGGTAACAGTTATTACTACGCGCTTCGGCAGCTTATCTTCGCCGGACTCGGTTGTGCGCTGGCACTGACGGCCGCCAATGTGCCGGTTTCCTGGTGGTATCGCAGTGGCTGGCTGTTGCTGGCTATTGGCATGGCATCGCTCATGCTGGTGCTGACGCCCATGGGCAAGACCGTCAATGGCTCCACACGCTGGATACCGCTGGGACTGTTCAACGTGCAGGTATCGGAAGTGGCCAAGTTGTGCCTGATTGCCTACCTTGCCGGCTATGTGGTGCGGCGCCGGGACGAACTGGTGAACACCTGGTGGGGCTTTATCAAGCCGGTCCTGGTACTGGGCGTTGCATCGGCACTGCTGGTGACCCAGCCGGATTTCGGGGCCACCGTTGTGCTTATGACGGCTGCCCTGGGGATGATCTTCCTCAGTGGTGTTCGGCTTACCCGCTTCATGCCACTGATTGCTGTGTGCGTGGTTCTCGGGGCTGTGCTGATTATTACCCAGCCTTACCGGCTCAAGCGCGTGGTGAGCTACCTGGATCCCTGGCAGGATCAATACAACACGGGCTATCAACTTACCCAGTCATTGATTGCCTTTGGGCGAGGTGAGTGGGCCGGTGTTGGCCTGGGGAACTCCATCCAGAAGCTGTTCTATCTACCGGAAGCCCATACGGACTTCATCTTTGCCATTACCGCCGAGGAGTTCGGCCTGCTTGGGTCGATGATCATCCTTGCGCTGTTCACTGTCCTGGTGCTGTCAGGCTTCGTCATTGCCCGCAACGCGGAACGTCAGGGAATGGGCTTTGCGGCCTGCTTTGCCTACGGTCTGACCCTCCTGCTCGGTCTGCAGGCGATGATAAACATGGCTGTGAACACCGGGCTGTTACCAACCAAGGGCCTGACACTGCCGTTGATGAGCTATGGCGGCTCCAGTCTTCTGGTGGTGTGTGTCAGCATCGGGATTCTGGTCCGGATCGAAATGGAGCGGCAGCAGCAACTGGCTGCCGACAACCCGGATCAGGTCGCCTCCAGCCAGGCAAGGGGGGCATCATGATGAAACGGTTCATGGTCATGGCCGGGGGGACCGGCGGGCATGTCTTTCCGGCGCTGGCTACCGCCCGCAAGCTCCAGGAAAAGGGGCACGAAGTGTACTGGCTGGGATCTGCCGGTGGCATGGAGGAACGGTTGATTGGCGATACCGACATTCCCCTGTCTACGGTCAGCGTTTCCGGCCTCCGTGGCAAGGGCCGCCTGGCCCTGTTGCTGGCGCCGTTCCGCCTGGTGCGGGCGCTTTGGCAGGCGTTGCGGGTGGTTAACCGTGTCAAGCCAGACTGCGTCATTGGAATGGGTGGCTTTGTAACCGGTCCGGGTGGCATGGCTGCCTGGCTGACACGTCGACCATTGCTGGTCCATGAGCAGAACGCCATCGCGGGCATGACCAACCGTATCCTGGCCCGGTTTGCCGAGACCGTTATGGAGGCCTTCCCGGGCAGCTTCGGGCCCGGGGTCATTACCCGTTGCACAGGTAATCCCGTGCGTGCGGATGTCGCTGCCTTGCCGGCGCCGGAGCAGCGGATGGCGGACCGCGGCAGTCCCCGGCGCCTGTTGGTGCTCGGTGGCAGCCTGGGCGCCACCGCCATCAACGAGAAAGTGCCGGCTGCGGTGGCCCAGTTGCCGGATGAGTTGCGGCCCGAGATTCGCCATCAGTGTGGCGAGCGAAACCATGAGTCGGCAATGCAGGCCTACGAAACAGCGGGGGTCACTGCCTCCGTTGAGCCATTCATCAAGGACATGGCCGAGGCCTATGGCTGGGCGGACCTGGTGATCTGCAGGGCGGGGGCGCTGACGATTTCCGAGCTTTGCGCCGCCGGTGTCGGTGCGTTGCTGGTGCCGTTCCCCCACGCGGTAGATGACCATCAGACCCGGAACGCGGATTACATGGTCCGGGCCGGTGCGGCGCTGTTGATGCCGCAACACAAACTGACTGAAACCCTGCTGGCGGATACCCTGGCGGACCTGCTGGCGAACCCGCAGCGTCTGGTTGACATGGCGGGTGCAGCCCGTACGCTGGCGCGCCCCGATGCAACGGAGAGAGTCGTGAATTACTGTCTGGAGGCTGCCCATGTCTGAACTGACCAATCCGCCACTGGTATACCAGGTGCCCGAGATGCGCCGTATCCGCCACATTCACTTTGTGGGTATCGGGGGTGCCGGGATGTGCGGCATTGCCGAAGTCCTCAAGAACCAGGGATACCAGGTGTCAGGGTCCGACCTGAAAGAGAGTCCCGTGACTGACCGCCTCAAGGGACTGGGCGTGACCATTCATATTGGTCATCGGGAGAGTAACAGCGACGCGGCCGATGTGGTGGTGGTCTCCTCCGCTGTCAACCCGGATAACCCCGAGGTCGCCTCGGCCCGGGCCAGGCGTGTGCCGATTGTGCCCAGGGCAGAGATGCTGGCGGAGATCATGCGTTACCGCCACGGAATAGCCGTTGCCGGCACCCACGGCAAAACCACTACCACCAGCCTGATTGCATCGATACTTGGCGAGGCCGGGCTCGATCCAACCTTTGTCATTGGTGGCAAGCTCAATAGTGCCGGTACCAACGCCCAGCTTGGTGGTTCCCGGTACCTGGTAGCGGAGGCCGATGAAAGTGATGCTTCCTTCCTTCATCTGACACCGGTCATTTCAGTGGTCACCAATATCGAAGCAGACCACATGGACACCTACGGCGGTGACGTGGCCCAGTTGAAGAAAACCTTTGTGGAATTCCTTCACAACCTGCCTTTCTACGGTGTGGCGGTTATGTGTCTGGACGACCCCTATGTCACGGAAATCCTGCCGCGTATTTCACGGGCGATTATCACCTACGGAATTGAGCGGAACGATGCCGATTACCGGGCCGAAGATATCCAGTCCGACGGTCTGCGTACCCGATTCACAGTCAAGCGGCCCGGTGGCCGTAGTGACCTCCCGGTAGAACTGAGGATGCCCGGGCGTCACAACGTACTGAACGCCTTGGCCGCAATTGCAGTCGCGACCGACGAAGGTGTCGAGGATGCCGCTATTTGCCGGGGGCTGGCCGGGTTTGCGGGCGTCGGTCGCCGCTTCCAGGTCTATGGCGACTATCCCGTTGGCGAGGGTTCCGTGACCCTGGTGGACGATTATGGCCACCACCCCACCGAGGTGGAAGCTGTGATCCGTGCCGCAAGGGATGCCTGGCCAGGGCGCCGGCTGGTGATGCTCTACCAGCCCCATCGTTACTCCCGTACCCGCGATCTATACGAGGATTTTGTACGGGTATTGTCCGAGGTCGACACGCTCCTGCTGATGGACGTATACCCGGCCGGAGAGGCACCAGTGCCGGGGGCAGACGGTCGTGCACTGTGCCGCAGTATTCGGCAGCGCGGCCAGGTTGATCCGGTGTTCGTGGAGGACGCCGACACCCTCGAGGCCCTGCTGGCCAACATTCTGCAGGAGGGGGACCTCCTGATGACCCAGGGCGCCGGTGATATCGGCGGTCTGGCAGCGAAACTTGCAGCAAACGGAGTAATTGGACGTGGCTGAGGCCAGAAACCGGACATATCAGGTAGACCCGCAAACCCGGGAGGCGCTGGGCCGCGTGGCTGTGTTTATGGGAGGCGATTCCGCGGAGCGTGAAGTTTCCCTCAAGAGTGGCCAGGCGGTGACCCGCGCCCTCCAGGAAGCCGGCGTGGATGCCTTTGCCCGCGACGTCTCCGGCTGCCTGCTGGACACCGTAAAGAATCCGGATTACGACAGGGTTTTCATTGCCCTTCACGGCCGTGGCGGTGAGGACGGCACACTCCAGGCAATCCTTTCCCAGGCTGGCATTCCCTATACCGGTAGTGAAATGCTGGCGTCGGCGCTGGCCATGGACAAGTTGCGCACCAAATTCGTGTTTGCTGGCTGCGGCCTGCCAACACCGGCATTCAGGGCAATGAATCGCGAAGACGAGGCAGGGGCCATCGTTGCTGACCTCAGGTTTCCGCTCAGCGTTAAGCCCTCCCGGGAAGGTTCAAGCATCGGTGTTCGCAAGGTGCATACCCGGGATGAACTGATCGCCGCCTACCGCGACGCGGCGAGCCATGATCCCCTGGTGCTCGTCGAAGAATGGATTGAGGGGCCTGAATACACGGTGAGCATCCTGCAGGACAAGGCGCTGCCGGTGATCGGCCTGAGTACGGACCACGATTTCTATGACTATGACGCCAAGTACCTGGCGGACGATACCCGCTACCAGGTGCCCTGTGGCCTTGACGAATGGCAGGAGGCGCTGATCCAGAACCTGGCGGTGGAAGCCTTTCGGGTCATTGGCGGCCGTACCTGGGGGCGGGTGGACATCATGGAAGACCGGGAAGGTCGTTTTTGGTTGCTTGAGGTCAACACCGTACCCGGCATGACCGACCACAGCCTGGTACCCATGGCTGCCCAGGCCGCCGGCATCGGAATGTCAGAGCTGGTGGTGAGAATCCTGCAGGACACGCTACCAGCCGGGGAGGGCGCCGATGTTTGAGCAGATGCTGCTAAGAGGCCGGTTTGTACCGTCCGAGCCGCCACGGCGGCGCGGGGCGACCTCGTCCGAGCCTGAGCAGAATCTGCTGGACGTGCTTGCACAGGTCCTGGGCAGCGTGCCATGGGGAAAGTTGGGGATCGGTGCTGTGATCCTTTTCGCCGCAGCGTTGTTGCCCTGGGGCACCAGTCAGTTACTGGGGGCAATGGATCGTCAGTTCATGCATGTGGAAGTACAGGGTGCGCTCAAGGGAGAGAGCCGCAACTCGCTGGAGCGTCATGCAGCCCGCTGGCTGGGTGAAAGCTTCTTTACCACTGACCTGGCTGATATCAAGCGTTCTGTGGAACAGCGCCCCTGGGTGGAAAGTGCGGCGGTCAGGCGGGCCTGGCCTGACGGCCTGGTGGTTGAAGTGCGTGAACACAAGCCGCTGGCCTACTGGAATGATACCCAGTTGATCAGCCGCACTGGCGAAGTGTTCTCACCGCCTAACCGGGAGGTGGCGGGGCAACTGCCGAGGTTGAGAGGGCCGGAAGGCCGGGCCCGGGAGGTCATCGATATGGGCCGCCATATGGCGAACACCCTGGACGTCCACGGAATCGGCTTTGCGGGTATCACCCTTGAAGAACGTGGTGCCTGGACGTTGACCCTGGCTAACGGTATCGAGGTGGCGCTGGGGCGGGACCAGGTTGAACAACGGTTCGAGCGCTTTCTCACGGTCTACGGCGAGCAGCTGGCGACCCGCGCGGACCAGGTGGAAAGGATTGATGCCCGCTATACCAACGGCGTGGCGGTGCGGTGGAAGCCCCTGGCCGGGGCCTCCGACAACAATTCATAGAATGGCTATTGGTGAACTGCATGTCATCGGTTGATACGGAAAACATGATTGTCGGACTGGATATTGGCACCTCCAAGGTCGTTGCCATTGTCGGCAAGCGGAAGCTGGACGGAACCATCGAAGTGGTCGGCATTGGCTCCCATGCCTCCCGCGGGCTTAAGCGCGGCGTGGTGGTCAATATCGAAACCACTGTGCAGGCCATACAGCGTGCCGTGGAAGAGGCCGAATTGATGGCCGGCTGCCGCATCCATTCCGTCTACGCCGGTATTGCAGGCAGTCACATCAAGAGCCTCAACTCCCACGGCATTGTGGCTATCCGTGACCGGGAAGTGACTCAGGCGGATATCGACCGGGTTATTGACGCCGCCCAGGCAGTGGCAATCCCCGCGGACCAGAAGATCCTGCATATCCTGCCCCAGGAGTTCGTAATCGATAACCAGGAAGGCATCAAGGAACCCCTGGGCATGTCCGGTGTTCGCCTGGAAGCCAAGGTGCACCTGGTGACCTGTGCCGTTAACGCCGCCCAGAACATTGAGAAGTGCATCCGCCGCTGCGGCCTCGAAGTGGATGACATCATCCTTGAACAACTGGCCTCAGCGCACTCGGTTCTGACGGAAGACGAAAAGGAACTGGGCGTGTGCATGGTCGACATCGGCGGTGGTACTACCGATATCGCGGTCTTTACTGGCGGTGCGATCCGGCATACCTCGGTCATCCCCATCGCCGGTGACCAGGTGACCAACGACATCGCCATGGCGCTGCGCACGCCCACCCAGAATGCCGAAGACATCAAGACCAAGTATGCCTGCGCCCTGACCCAGCTGGCCGGGGCGGAAGAAACCATCAAGGTACCCAGCGTGGGTGACCGCGCGCCCCGAAATCTGTCTCGCCAGGCGCTGGCGGAAGTGGTGGAGCCTCGATACGAGGAGCTGTTCACCCTGGTGCAGTCGGAGCTGCGCCGCAGTGGATTCGAGGACCTGGTGCCGGCGGGCATCGTTGTCACCGGTGGCTCCTCCACCATGGAAGGGGTGGTGGAGCTGGCCGAGGAGATCTTCCACATGCCAGTACGGCTTGCATCGCCGCAGGCCGTCTCCGGCATGACGGAGGTGGTCAACAACCCGATATACGCTACTGGCGTCGGGTTGCTGATCCATGGCTTCCGCCAGATGGATCTGGGACAGGGGCCCGTTCTCAAGGGGGAAGATGCGCCCTCCTTGCTGGAGCGAATGAAAGCCTGGTTCACCGGGCATTTCTGAATAACGACGCATCACACGAAGGTATCTCGAGAAAATAATCAGCCGGGAACTGGCTGAATACAGCACGAAGGAGAAGGGGAATGTTTGAACTAGTCGATAATGTCCAGCAAAACGCTGTGATCAAGGTAATCGGTGTTGGCGGTGGCGGCGGTAATGCCGTGCGGCACATGCTCAACAGCGATGTGGAAGGGGTTGAATTCATCTGCGCCAACACGGACGCGCAGGCACTTCACAACCTGGATGCCAAGCAGGTGATCCAGCTCGGCGGTAACATTACCAAGGGTCTTGGTGCCGGAGCGAACCCGGAGATCGGACGCCAGGCCGCCATGGAAGACCGTGACCGTATCGCCGATGCCATCAAGGGCGCGGACATGGTCTTTATTACTGCAGGCATGGGCGGCGGTACCGGTACCGGCGCAGCGCCCATCGTTGCCGAGGTAGCCCGCGAAATGGGCATTCTGACCGTGGCGGTCGTGACCAAGCCGTTCCAGTTCGAAGGCGGCAAGCGCATGAGCGTCGCCGAATCCGGGCTCAAGGACCTGGAAGAAAGCGTTGACTCACTGATTACCATCCCGAACGAAAAGCTGCTGGCAGTGCTGGGCAAGAAAACAAGCCTGCTGGATGCGTTCGGTTCCGCTAACGATGTGCTGCTTGGTGCGGTTCAGGGTATCGCCGACCTGATCACCCGTAACGGCATGATCAACGTTGACTTCGCCGACGTGAAGACGGTCATGTCAGAGATGGGCATGGCCATGATGGGTACAGCCCGTGCCACTGGCGAGAATCGCGCCCGTGAGGCTGCGGAAGCGGCTATTCGCAGCCCGCTGCTCGAAGACATCAACCTGCAGGGCGCGAAGGGTATCCTGGTCAACATAACCGCGGGTATGGATCTCAACCTGGGCGAGTTCTCCGAAGTGGGTGATATCGTTCGCGAATTTGCCTCTGATTCCGCGACGGTTGTTGTCGGTACCGTGATCGATCCGGAAATGACCGATGAGCTGAAGGTGACCGTCGTTGCAACTGGCCTGGGTGGCGATCGCGAAAAGCCGACCAAAGTGGTGGACAATACCCGTACCCTGGACGGCACCACGGATTACAACCAGCTTGACCGCCCGGCGGTACTGCGTCGTCGCGCTGTATCTCAGGGCAATGTGGCAGTGGATCAGAGCCGTGATTCAGACGAGCAGGACGTGGACTATCTCGATATTCCCGCATTCCTGCGTCGCCAGGCTGACTGATAATCTGTTGCAAATGCGGTTGGCAGGGTGCGGGCTTCGGCCCGCCCTGTGACCTGATACACATGAACGACGAAAGACATGACGATTATGTCACGAGGCCATTGGTTAAATGGTATTCACTTTCGTTTTTTGGTATCATCCGCGCAGTTTTTTGCATGATGATATCGTTCTTTTGTGACGGATATATGTACCGATGATCAGACAACGGACGCTCAAAAACACCATTCGTGCCACTGGCGTCGGCCTTCACTCCGGTGAAAAGGTGTATCTCACCCTGAAGCCCGCTCCGGTGGAAACGGGGATCGTTTTCCGTCGTACCGACCTTGACCCGGTGGTCGAGATCCGTGCCTGTGCGGAAAATGTGGGCGAAACCATGCTGTCGACAACACTGGTCAAGGATGGCGTCCGGGTTGCAACGATCGAGCACCTGCTCTCGGCCATGGCTGGCCTCGGTATCGACAACTGTTTCGTGGAACTTAGTGCCGCTGAAGTGCCCATCATGGACGGCAGCGCCGGTCCTTTCGTGTTCCTGCTGCAGTCAGCAGGTATCGCGGAGCAGGATGCACCCAAGCGCTTTATCCGTATCAAGCGCGAAGTCACCCTGGAAGAAGGCGACAAGAAAGCAACCTTCCTGCCTTTCGAGGGCTTCAAGGTCAGTTTCGGCATCGACTTCGATCACCCTGTATTCAAGGGTCGTGCCCAGACCGCTACGGTGGACTTTTCCAGCACCTCGTTTGTGAAGGAAGTCAGCCGGGCCCGTACTTTCGGTTTCATGCGTGACATCGAGAAGCTGCGTGCCATGAACCTGGCTCTGGGGGGCAGTGTCGACAATGCGATCGTGGTGGATGACTACAAGATCCTGAATGAGGATGGTCTGCGCTACGATGACGAGTTCGTCAAGCACAAGGTGCTGGATGCTATCGGCGACCTGTATCTGCTGGGGAACAGTCTGATCGGCGAATTCCGTGGAGTTAAATCCGGTCACGACCTGAACAACAAGCTGTTGCGCAAGCTGCGGGCTGAAGAGGATGCGTGGGAAGTGGTGACCTTTGATGATGAGGCCACGGCTCCTATCTCCTATATGAAGCCTGTACTGGCGGCACCGGCCTGAGGCAGGAAACCTTAGTCCGATTGGTCGCTGGCATGACTGGCGAGTTTTTCGAGAACCTCGCGTAAAGCTTTATCCTTCGTGTGCCCGGCTTCCTCTTCGAGGAGCCGGGCATTTTCTTTGCTGAGCGTCATGGGTTCGGGCGGCTTTTTAAGGGAGTAACGCCGGGGCTGTACCTTGACCTTCAGTTTCCAGACAAATTCGAATGCTTCCTCTTCCCGCAGCTTAGCCATGATCTCCCGCTGTTGATATCTCAGTTGGCTGGCCTGGGTGGCGTTATCGCACTGCAGAACCAGTTCGCCATCGTGGTAGCTGACAAAACGGACATTGGAAGCGAGCCGTTCGGGCATAGCCTTCAGGATGTGCTGCTCTGCCTGGTGGTGTAGAGCTGCGCGTGCCATCAGGTCCCGCAGGTGCCTGGGCTGGTCGCGGTTATCAGCAGACAGGGAAAGTGAGGGGCGGGTCTTCATGGGTTTACCGGATGCAATGGGCTTGTAACTCGACTAGATGGGTAGGAATTTTATACACTCGTCAACTTCCATCGCTAGCCGTCCCGGCATTTTCTATTCACCGCGCCTGGACTGCGCTGCCGATTGGCCAGTATCGCACTACAGCGGTGGAGAAGGACTCCGTAACCGTAACAGAATCGGTTGCGGTTTTAACAAAGCGTAACAGCCTGTGGGCAAAAAGGAAGAAGTCCGTCTCCTTTTAATGGTGCGCACCGGTTTATGATCGGGCCGTTGCCACTCCGGAGCATTGTATTCCTCCGTCCTCCACAGGATGTCGATCGCAGGGACAGGGATGTCTGTCACAGTCAATTTGGTCAGATATTATGAATATCATCCTTGTAGGTCGAAAACACGGTCGCTCCCGAGTCTTTACGCTTCATGCCCCCGGAATGGTCATTGCCGGGCTTTTCGCCCTGGCGCTGGTGGCCCTTTGTACGTGGGCTGGCTACCGTGCGGCAATGGCCCAGGTGGCTGATCGGCCCGTGGTCCCCCCATTCCTCCTCGAGCAATGGCACGGCACCCTTGACGACCAGCAGCAGGCCCTGGCCCGTCTTGAGCGCGATGCACGGGAGCAGGTGGATGCCATGACCCTTCGCCTTGGTGAGATGCAGGGGCGGTTGCTCAGGCTTGACGCCCTTGGACAGCGGTTTATAGAAAGTGGCGCTGTCGCCAGCGACGAGTTCAACTTTGATGAGGCGCCGGCGGTTGGTGGCCCGGAAGACGAAGCGGACGCTGCCGAGTCCTTCAGTACACCACAGCTTACTGCCATGATCGATGAACTGGACCGGAAAATCCGGGATCGTGAGCAGCAGTTGCGCCTGCTCGACACCCTGATTTCCAGTCGCCGTCTTGAAGACGAGCGGTTTGTGGCGGGCCGACCCATTACCTGGGGCTGGCTGTCGTCCCGGTTCGGTTATCGCTCTGATCCGTTTTCTGGAAAACGGACCTGGCATAACGGCGTAGACCTGGCTGGCAAGGAAGACAGTGAGATTATATCGGTGGCCGCCGGTGTGGTGACCTTCGCAGGCGACCGTCAGGGTTATGGCAACCTGGTGGAAATTGACCACGGTGAGGGGCTTGTCACCCGGTACGCCCACGCCAAGTCAGTGGAAGTAGAAGTAGGCCAGGTCGTCCAGAAGGGGCAGGTTATCGCCCGGATGGGGTCCACCGGGCGCTCTACGGGTCCCCATGTGCACTTCGAAGTGATTCAGGGTGGCAAGGCCAAGGATCCGGTGCGCTATATCCAGCGCGCTTCCCGCTGATCCTCAGGCGTTAACCGGCGCTTTCTGAAGGGCCCGGGGGTTCGCGGGGGCCCGCTCCCCTCCCTGTCTGTGTGACCCAGCCCCGGTTTCCGGGGCTTTAACATGGCCGGCAAAGCCGTACTGCCTTTTGTCCTCTTGCAAAATAAGGTTAGAATGCCGGCTTCCTCCGTTTAATCAAAGAAGCAGTGGTCTATGTTCACGAAGCTTGCAACGAAGATGTTCGGCAGTAAAAACGCTCGAGAGATCAAAAGGATGCGAAAAGTTGTTAATCGCATCAATGAGCTCGAAGAGTCGCTCATCGCGTTGACTGACGAACAGTTGCAGGCCAGGACCACCGAGTTCCGTGACCGCCTCGAGAAGGGCGAAACCCTGGATCAGCTGCTTCCCGACGCCTTTGCCACCGTCCGCGAGGCGAGCCGACGGGTAATGGGCATGCGTCATTTTGATGTGCAGCTCATTGGTGCCATGACCCTCCATGAAGGCCACATCGCTGAAATGAAGACTGGCGAGGGCAAGACCCTGGTGGCGACGGCAGCGGTGTACCTGAATGCCCTGGCTGGCCGTGGTGTGCACGTGGTTACCGTTAACGACTACCTGGCCCGTCGTGACTCCGAATGGATGGGCAAGCTCTACCGTTTTCTCGGCATGAGCGTGGGTGTCGTGGTCTCTGGTCAACCGGCGGAAGAGAAGCGGGCTGCCTATCAGGCGGATATTACCTACGGTACCAATAACGAGTTCGGCTTTGACTACCTGCGTGACAACATGGCGTTCAGTATGCAGGACAAGGTTCAGCGTCCGCTGAACTACGCCATTGTGGACGAGGTGGACTCCATCCTCATTGACGAGGCGCGCACGCCGCTCATCATTTCCGGTGCGGCGGAAGACAGCTCGAAGCTCTATCGGGAAATCAACACGCTGATTCCTTCCCTGGAAAAGGGCGAGGTGTCTGAGGAGGACGGTGAGCCCAGTGGCGACTTCACCATCGATGAAAAGTCCCGCCAGGTGGAACTCACCGAAGCCGGCCATGAAAAGGTGGAACAACTGCTGCTTAGCCGGGGCCTGCTGAAGGAGGGCGAGAACCTGTATTCAGCGGCCAACCTGGCGCTGCTGCACCATGTTCATTCCGGTCTCCGCGCCCATCACCTGTTCCACCGTGAGGTGGACTATCTGGTGCAGAACGGGCAGGTGGTCATAGTTGACGAGCACACCGGACGTACCATGCCCGGCCGCCGCTGGAGCGAAGGCTTGCACCAGGCTATCGAGGCGAAGGAAGGTGTCGAGATCAAGGCCGAGAGCCAGACCCTGGCTTCCACCACCTTCCAGAACTACTTCCGCATGTATGACAAGCTGGCCGGTATGACCGGTACGGCCGATACCGAAGCCTTCGAATTTCGTCAGATCTACGGTCTCGACGTGGTCGTTATTCCACCCAACAAGCCGATCCAGCGGATCGACTATAACGACCTGATTTACCTTACCCAGGAAGAGAAATTCCACGCGATTATCGACGAGATCAAGGATGTAACGGCTGAGAACCGTCCGGTACTGGTGGGGACGGCGTCGGTTGAAGCGTCAGAATTGCTGTCATCGCTGCTGAAAAAGGCACGGATCGACCACAAGATACTCAACGCCAAGCACCACGAAAGTGAAGCCCAGGTGATTGCCCAGGCTGGTCGTCCCGGAGCAGTCACCATCGCCACAAACATGGCGGGTCGTGGTACCGACATCATGCTGGGCGGCAACTGGGAAACGGAAGTCGCTGCCCTGGAGAACCCCACCCAGGAACAGGTTGATGCCATCAAGGCCGAGTGGGACGAGCGCCACCAACAGGTGCTTGCCTCTGGCGGGTTGCACATTATCGGTACCGAGCGCCATGAATCCCGACGTATCGACAACCAGTTGCGGGGTCGTGCCGGTCGTCAGGGGGATCCCGGGTCGTCCCGTTTCTTCCTCTCCCTGGAAGACAATCTCATGCGGATTTTCGCCCCGGACCGGGTGAAGAAGCTGATGCAGGCCATGGGCATGAAGAAGGGCGAGGCCATTGAGCACCGGATGGTGACCAATGCCATCGAAAAGTCCCAGCGCAAGGTTGAAGGCCGCAACTTTGATATGCGGAAGACGTTGCTGGAATACGATGATGTGGCCAACGACCAGCGTACCGTTATCTACGAACAGCGCAACGAAGTCATGGCGTCGGAGAATATCTCCGAGATCATCGACGGCATCCGTGCTGACGTCGTGGAAGAAACCGTCAGCGAGTTCATCCCGCCCCAGAGCATGCCGGAACAATGGGA
>Ga0098066_1000109_pt1 | contig 30776 bp, 24 predicted proteins | sample 25BtaG_FD_76332 | JGI IMG/M metagenome (GOLD analysis project Ga0098066, IMG submission 76332) | Marine viral communities from Cariaco Basin, Caribbean Sea - 25B_WHOI_OMZ_CsCl | ecosystem: Environmental > Aquatic > Marine > Oceanic | place: Caribbean Sea: Cariaco Basin | collected 2014-11-08
GGGCCACACGCTCTTCGGTGAGGGCTCCCAGGCCGTCCCGTTCGCTGACGTCGTTCATGACCAGTTCCATGGTGTCCCCAATCTGGGCCGTGGCTACATCCACGTCCACTTCCGGCACCATGCTGTTGAGGGCTTCCGCGGCCTGGCGGGGATTGTCGCCGGTAAATTTCAGCGACTTGTCGAAAGCCCGCATAAAGCGCTTGGCCACGTCCGGACGCTCGCTGAGGAATCGTTCACTGGCCACCACCGAGGAGGAATACAGCTCCAGACCGGCGTCGGACCAGGGCAGCACTACCAGTTCGTTGCCGGTGGCTTCGGCCTGATCGGCAAACAGGGCAATGTTGGTGACCCAGGCGATGATGGCGTCTGTGCCACCGTTCATCAGCATCGGTCCGAGCGCCCCGGGATCAGCCTTGGTCAGGCTGACCGCGTCTTCCGCCATGCCATTCTCCTTCAGTACCAGCGGCAGGAACGCGTTGGATGAGGTGAACGGCGAGGTAGCCACCTTCTTGCCATCCATATCGGTCATCTCGGTGATGCCGTTTTTCTCCAGGGTGAAGAAGGCGTGGGGCGCCTGGTTGAAGATGCTGTAGACCGCCCTGACCGGCAGGCTGTCATCCTGGGCCTTGGCCGCCATCAGCGCGCCAATATCGGCGCTGCCGATATCGGCCTGGCCGGTGGCAATCTTGGTGATGGCATCGGTGGAACCGCGACCACTGGCGATGCTGACGTCCAGACCCTCTTCTTCAAAGAAGCCTTCCTGGACACCCACGTACACCGGGGATTTATCGCCACCGGGCAGCCAGTCCAGCTGGTAGGTGACCTTATCGGCGGCGAGCACCGACTGGCTGATCAGCCCGCCGGCCAGTAAGGCCACGAGCAGGAATGAACGTGTAAGACCCTTGTGCATATGCTTTCCCCTTGATGGTTTATCGCCTGCCTACTTTATTGAACATTCGGTCAGGTTTTATCAGGACAAAGCAAATGGCAGGCCAACTCCAAGCTGTCCGCTGCATATTTCCCGCCAGCGTCGCCTGGCCCCCTGAAAAGAGACCCCCTTCGGCCCGTTTATTTGCCTTTCACCCCCGGATCATCGCTGCGCGCTGAGACTTGAACACTCACCAAAGACCTCTGATCAAGGGGGTCATACGCTCAAAACCAGTGCATAAAAACACGACACGCCCTCCCATGAGGCAATCGCCAGGCGGGCACCCTGCCCCGGCTCACGTCCGGGACAACGGGTTCCGGGGAGATGGTCGTTCCATGAGTTTCCGGCATCTCTGGCACGCTTTATGAATTACTGACCATCTGGACAATATTGAATCTACTCCTGGGAAAAAGATGATGCACTCCACCTCCCTGACGGGCGCCCCACTGCCCGTTATCGACCTGTCACTACTTAACGGAGCCGATGAACAACGCCTGGCGCTCGCTCACCTGCTGGACCATGCCTGCCTGCAAACCGGCTTTTTCTACGTCAGCAACCATGGCATTGCCGGAGAACTGATCGACCGGGTATTCCGGGACGCCAGAGCCCTGTTCGCCTTGCCAGAAAACCAGAAGGTGGCCCTCCACAAGGGGCGGTCCCGGGCAAACCGGGGGTACGAACCCCTGAAAGGCCAGACCCTGGAGCCGGGAAGCCCGCCGGACCTGAAGGAAGGCTTCTACATCGGGGAGGAACTCGATGAATCAGACCCACGGGTGAAGGCTGGCCGGTTCAATCAGGGGGCCAACCAGTGGCCGCAGTCCCCGCCTGCATTCCGGGACACCATGACGGAATACTTTCACGCCATGAATGCCCTGAGTGCCCAAATCATGGAGGCACTGGCGATGGCCCTGGGGTTGTCGCCCGATTTCTTCGAGGACTTCTGCCGCGCTCCGCTGTCGACACTGCGATTACTCCACTACCCCCCGCAACCACCCAGTCCGCAACCCGGGGAGAAAGGCTGTGGCGCGCATACGGATTTTGGCGGCGTGACCATCCTGCTACTGGACGACAACCCCGGCCTTCAGGTCTGGGACGCCCGGAATAACCGCTGGATCGATGCCGACCCCATTCCCGGCACCTTTGTGGTGAACCTGGGAGACATGATTGCCCGTTGGACCAATGACCGCTATCGCTCCACCCTGCACCGGGTAATCAATACCTCAGGTGCAGAGCGCTATTCGGTACCCTTTTTCTACAGTGGTAACCCGGACCACGAGGTGTCCTGCCTCCCTGCATGCCTCGCGGAGGGCGACCAGCCCCACTACCCGCCCACCACCGTGGAAGCCCATTTGATGGAGATGTACCGGAGGACCTATGCCTGACTCACCGGTGACCGCATTACTGATCCATGGTGCCTGGGCCGGCGGCTGGGTGTGGGACGCCGTTACCCCTTGCCTGGAAGGACGCGGATTCACCGTGCTCGCACCTGACCTGCCCGGTTGCGGCGAGCGTCTGGGTAACCCGGCAGAGGCGTCCCTGGACCAGTGCGTAGAAAACCTGAAACGCGTCCTGGAAAAGGTTGGCGGGCCGCTGCTGCTGGTTGGCCATTCAGGCGGCGGCGCGGTGGTCACGCAACTAGCCGAAGCGATCAATGATCGGGTTGTTGGCGTGGCTTACCTCGCGGGAATGATGCTGCCCACAAAGACCGGCTTTGGTGAGTTGGTTGCCACAATGCTGGCCGACCACCCGGAAGCCTCCGGCATCGGTCCGTTCCTGCAGTGGGACGCTGACGGACGAGTCTCCCGGGTACCCGACATGGCCATTCGCGACATCTTCCTGCAGGACGTCAGTAAGACAGTGGCGGAGCAGGCCATTCCCCGCTTCGGCCCTCAGGCTGAGGGCAGCCGGGCCCTCGTACCTCAATGGACGCCGGAGCGGTTCGGTAAGTTGCCGCGTCTCTACATTGAGGCGCTCCGGGACCGCTCGGTGGTGTTACCGGTACAACGTCGCATGCAGGCGTTGGTGCCCGGAGCCCAGGTGGTATCCCTGGATACCGGCCATGTACCTCAGGTCGCCGCGCCGCAAGCGACAGCTGATGCCCTAGCCGGGTTTGTTGCAGGAATCGTCGGTCCGCCCTGACACGGACGAAAAAGGGCAGCAGAGACCCCCCTCGTCGGGTGCTTTCTGATGCTCAGTCCGCGTAAACCACTTCCACGAAGCTCAGGTTAAAGGCCTTTTCCCAGCCCAGGTCCTCCGGCAGGGTGTCCGCTGCGACCATGTCCTCGAACAAGGTCTGCCAGCGTTCACGGGTAGGGACAGGGTAATCCCGGCGGCCAGTGTCTTCAGTGTTTTCATGGTGACATCCTCACTCAGGATCAAGCCTTAAGGGCCATAGGTGTTAGTGAGCTGTTCGTGGAGGTGCTGCCCGGCGGTGATCGGGCCATAGATAGGCGGGTTGTCCTCCGTCGCACAGGTGTCGATACAGGTGATCACCGCATCCTTGTTGGGATGGCAGAAGAACGCGATGGAATAGCGGTCGCGATGGCGATGCTCCGGCGCCACATTCACCCGGTGGGGCGTGGAACAAAACACATGGTTGGTCCAACGGTGCATAAGGTCACCGGTATTTACCACCACGGTGCCTGGTATCGGGGTAGCCCGGATCCAATCGCCGGCACGGGTGCGCACCTCAAGACCACCCACATCGTCCTGAAACAACAGGGTAATGCTGCCGTAATCGGTATGGGCACCAGCACGGCTTTCACCGTCGTGGGGCTCGAAGCCTTCCGGCAGTGGCGGATAATGGAGCAACCGCAGGGTGTGATGGTGCAGGTTATGGGCGTCCACAAAGAAGTCCGCAGGCTGCCCCAGGGCAAGGGCGAATGCCTGCAACACCCGGTCCGCTGTATGAATGCACTCGTCCAGGAACCGGGTCATGGTCTCCTCGAACTGCGGATGCCCTTTTGGCCAGAGGTTCTTGTGGGCATCCGGGTCTGGTTGTTCCGGTGCCAGGTTAAAGGCCTCCTTGAGGTCCCCAGGTCGTGAAGGATCGAGTCGCTCCCGCTTGATACCCACGTAACCACGGTTGCTTTCGGCGCTCTGCCAGGCGACCCGGTTTTTCTCGTCCGTTGGCAGGTCGAAGAAGGCCTTCGACGCAGCAAAGGTTTCGGCCAACTGCTCTGCCGGCATTCCGCAATTCTCCAGGTAGAAGAACCCCCATTCCCGGCTGGCCTGCCGCATCTGTTCGGCAACCGTCCGCTGTGCTGTCGTATCCCCCTCCAGGAAAGGCCCGAAATCAATCACGGGTATTCCCCCGACCTTGTCCGCCATACTGCCTCCGCTTGCTTATCCGAATTTGTTAGCCAATTGGTCAGATTATTTGCAACGGGCATGCCATCTCGAGAAAGGCACAGATACGGCCTTTTAAAGGGACTGAACAACTATTACCTGCTTCAAACAGGTGCGGAATGTCACTTTTATGACCGTAAAGTCAGGCTTTTACTTGGCGTATTAAGGCACCACTCTTGCATACAGAAAACGCTCCAGACTCTTGTAACGGGAACATTCCAGCCATGACGCAAACGCTGCTACTGAAGAACGCCAGGGTCATCGCTACCATGGACGATGATCAGCGCGAGATTACCAACGGCTACATACTCATAAGGGCCAACCGCATTGACTCTGTAGGCCCCATGGCCGAATGCCCGGAAGGCGCGGACCGCACCATCGATCTGAACGCTCATGTGGTCATACCTGGCCTGATTAACACTCACCACCATATGTTCCAGTCCCTGACCCGGGCGTTGCCCGCCGCCCAGAACGGTGAGCTTTTTGACTGGCTCAGTGCACTGTTTCCGGTATGGCGCAATATCAACCCGGAGATGCAGCGGGCGGCCAGCCGGACCGCCATGGCGGAGCTGATGCTGTCCGGCTGTACCACGGCAGCCGACCATGCCTACTTGCACGTAAATGGCATCACCCTGGATGACAGTGTTCAGGCGGCCACCGAAATGGGCATGCGCTTCCACGGCGCCCGGGGCGCCATGAGCCTGGGCCAAAGCCGGGGCGGCCTGCCCCCGGATGCCCTTGTGGAAGCTGACGAAGACGCCATTCTCAAAGACATGCAGCGGGTGGTGGAAACTCACCACGACCATAGCGCTGACGCCATGGTGCGGGTGGCGCTGGCGCCCTGCTCTCCGTTTACCGTAACCACCGACCTGATGCGCGAGGCGGCGACCATGGCACGCTCCCTTAAGGTAGGCCTGCATACCCACACCGCCGAGAACTGGAAAGACGTGGCCTTCAGCCAGGAACGCTACGGCATGACACCGACAGAATTCACCGAGCACGTAGGCTGGGTGGGTGAAGACGTATGGCACGCCCATTGTGTACACCTGGATGAGCCCGGTATTGCCCTGTTTGCCCGCACCGGCACCGGCGTCGCCCACTGCCCCTGCTCAAACATGCGTCTGGCCTCCGGAATCGCGCCGGTACGCAGGATGCTCAATGCCGGGGTCAAGGTAGGCTTGGGCGTGGACGGCAGCGCCTCCAACGATAGTGGCAACCTGCTGGACGAGGCCCGCCTGGCCATGCTGTCGGCAAGGGTGCGTGAGCAGAATCCCGGTGATATGACCGCCCGGGAAGCCCTGCGTCTGGCTACCAGGGGCGGCGCGGAAGTGTTGGGCCGGGGCGGTGCCCTGGGGCGCATCCAGCCCGGCTATTGCGCCGATATCGTTGCCTTCCGCACCGATGACATCGCCATGGCCGGGGGCCAGGGCGACCCTCTGGCCTCACTGGTGTTCTGCACCCCGCCCCGGGTGAACTGGAGCATCATTAACGGCCGCGTGGTCATTGAGGAAGGCGAACTGCTCACCCGGTCACTGCCCCATATCATCGAGGAGCAGAACCGGATGGCGAGTGAGCTGACCCGATAAATCAACAGGATGTTGTTGCACGTACCCCAAAAAAGATGGTTCGTCCTCAAACCATCGAGGTTCGGGTATGGGAAAGTTGTCGGCAGGCTTCGTGCAGGGCCAGGCCCTGCTGCTGGGCCTCTGCGATAACAAGTTGCTGGGGAACGGTCGTCGCATAGCCATTGTCGATCAGTCGCCGGCCGTCCACCCATACGACCGCAACATTGGCACTGGTAGCGGCAAACACCAGATTCCACAGCAGGTTGCCGCCGTGTTCATTGACACTCACCGGCGTCAGGTTGGCCTTCGCCAGGTCCAGCAACAGCAGGTCTGCCTTCTTGCCCACCTCCAGGGAACCGATTTCGTGGTCCAGCCCCAGGGCTTTCGCGCCGTTGATGGTGGCCATACGCAGGATCTGGTCGGCGGGCAATGCGGTAGCATCCAACCGGGTCGCCTTCTGGATCAGGGAGGCGAATTTCATTTCTTCAAACAGGGTAAGGCTGTTATTACAGACCGGGCCGTCGGTGCCCAGCCCCACGGTGACCCCGGCGGCAAGCATTTCCGGCACCGGCGCCACACCACTGGCCAGCTTGGCGTTGCTGACCGGGCAATGGGCAATGCTGGTACCTGTGTCCGCCACCCTGGCGATTTCGTCGCTGTTCAGCCAGACACAGTGGGCCAGCAGCGTCCGTTCCCCGAGAATGCCGTAATGGTCCAGCATGGCCAGCGACCTTCGTCCCAGCTCGGCAGTAACCGCCCACTCTTCTTCCTTCTGTTCACTGCAGTGAGTATGGATGCCCACACCATATTCCCGGCTCAGGGCCGCAGCTTCGCGGTAGGCGTCTTCCGTGCAGTAGAACAGGTGCTCCAGCCCCAACCAGACCCGTATCCGGCCACTCCGGGTTTCATGATGGGAGCGAATCAGCCGGCGGTTTTCCTCCCGGGTAGAGAAGAAGTCCTTACCGGGACGGTCCGCCACATAGGGGGCAAGCTGTACCCTAAGACCAAGCTCGCCAGCGGCATCAGCGCAGCGGTCCATATAGCGGAACATGTCCATCACGCAGGTGGTACCGGATTGCAGTGCTTCCAGGTAGCAGAGCCGGGCCGAATGGTAAGCGAACTCTTCCGTCATCGCCCGGTGTTCCAGCTGGTACCAGGGCAGCCACTCCATCAACGGCATGTTCTCGGTAACACCCCGCATCAGGCTGGAGTGGGAGTGACAGTCGATCAGCCCCGGCAACAGTGCACACCCCTTCCCGTCAATCACCTCACAATCACCCGGAACGGTGATTTCCCGGCTATCCCCCACCCTGACGATCGTGCCGTCCTCTACGACCAGGGTGCCGTCGGGAATAACCCGGTTGCGTGGGTCAACCGTGAAAATCGCGGCATTACAAATCGCAAAACTGGACATACAGACTCCCGGCATATCCTGACTGAATGATCAGGTTTAATGCGATTTACATGCCACAGACGGCCTGTCTATCTCATACCGCAGGAGCAACAGGCGATTGGATCTTCAAATACCAACGATGTGCACTGAAGGACGGCAACCACCCGTCCACTGCCCCACAAGGATGCACAGCTGGCTGCCGCGAAAGAAGCGTCTGCGCTGGCATTGGCCGTATACAGGCGCCGAACCGCCTTTGGCACATATTCTGCTTTTCCTGACTCAGGGAATTTCCGGGCTGAGAGAACCTCCTGGATCAGACTCCTGAGTCAAGATGACATTCCTCTGTCATAACGCTGCGGTGGCGTACGGTTCTCGTGAAATACCGGAGGAATGCTATGCCTTCCGATCAAGATCCGATTCTTGTATTGAAGGGGGGGCGCGTCATCGACCCCGCCAACGGGCTCGACGAGGTTGCCGATGTGGTCACCTGTGGAGCGTCCATCCTTGAGGTAGGTCCTGACGCAGGCGCCCTCTACCCCAATGCCCGGGTCAAGAACGTCGCGGGCAAGCTGGTCACGCCCGGCCTGATCGACATCCACACCCACTGCTTCACCGGTTTGGGGGATTTCTGCCTGCCCACGGACCTGATGGGCGTGGATTCCGGCGTTCCCATCATTGTGGACGCCGGCACGACCAGCACGACCATCTTTGGGCTCGCCCGCAAAGGCATCATTGATCACCCCGATACCAGGACCAAGATCTTCGCCCTGATGGATCCGTCGCAGATCTACCTGGCCAACAAGACCTTTATCTGTCACTACCTGCGCATCGCCGATGACGAACGTAACATTGACATTGAGGCGGCAAAGGAAGTGGTGGATGCTAACCGGGATGTCATCGTCGGCTTCAAGGTGAGGCCCACCATTACCGACGACCCGGACCGATCACCGTTCCTGGAGGCCGCCCATCAGATCGCCCCGGACCTGCCGATCATGATTCACCTGGGCTCCTTCCCTCATACGCCGGTGCTCGAGACCGAAAAACTGCTCTACCAGCTGCGCAAGGGTGACATTATCACCCATGCCTGCCGGGGCGGGGGTGGTCAGCTTGATGCGTTTGGCGAACCCACCCGGGCCTTTACAGATGCCTATAACCGAGGGGTGCTGATGGACATCGGCCACTCAGCCGGTGATTTTCACTTCCGCACTGCCCGGCGCCTTATTGAGCGGGGTTACATGCCCAATACTATCTCCACCGATCTCAACGTATTCAACGTGGATGGGCCGGTGTATTCATTATCCACAACCATGTCCAAGCTCTGGGCGCTGGATGTACCCCTGCACCAGGTCATTGCCATGAACACGATCAATGCAGCAAAGGCCATCAACCGCGAAGATCAGTACGGAACCCTCACACCGGGCCGGGCTGCTGAAGTCAGTGTGCTGGATATTGAAGAACAACCCTGCGTTCTCTCCGACGGCCATGAGCAAATCACTGCACACCGGCGTTTGCGTGCCGTTGGCTGCCTGCGCAACGGGCAGTGGTATGACGCGGTACATGACCAGAAGTCTGTCCAGGCCGATATAAGGGAGGCGGTATGAGTATCGCAGCAGCAGAACAACGGTCAGCGGAGGATCCAAAGGCGTTCTACCAGGACCTGGTCAAAACCCTCGAAAAACGTCGTGATGTGCTCTCTGAGGCTGAGCAGAGTTTTGGTGGCTACCAGCCCCTGGAGCGTGCAGAACTGGTCGAATGGCTGAAGTTCCAGTGCTGGTACGAGCAGGAAGCGGCCGGGTTTATCGGCTCGTGGCTGCGGGACACGCCGGAATCCGAAGTCTTCGTCGGACTCTGCCGGCAAGTGGCCGATGAAGGCAAGCATTACCAGCTGATCCTGTCCCACCTGGAATCCCTGGGTACCAGCATGGAGGGCTGGACACCGGAACCGGAATGGGTCGAATGGGTCAGCGAGTTCTATGCCGCCGGAGACGACACCCTGGAACGGGTCGCGGCCCATAATATCACCGGTGAACTGGGCGCCATGAACGCCTTTGACGGCCTGCTGCCCCGGGTGCCTGAAAAGACCCGGGCCATGCTGGAAAAGATCATTCCAGACGAGAAATTCCATGTGTCGCTGGGGCGGATGGCGGTGCATCGTTACGCCACCACGACTGACCGGCAGGCACGTGTGAGGGACCGGGTGATGAAGGCGTTTGAGCTGGAACAGAAGGGCCGCCTGGCCTTTGATCGCCGGCTCCAGCAGGTGCGGGCCTCAGCTGCCGCCAACGACACCGGCCCGGCGACAGGAGCCGGAGAGAACTCGGTTAAATCCCTCCAGTGGGTCTGCCAGGTCTGTGGCTGGATCTACGATGAGACCGTAGGTGACCCGGACTCCGGTATCGAACCAGGCACACCGTTCGAGGACATCCCGGATGACTGGATGTGCCCGGAGTGCCTGGTCACCAAGGACGACTTTGTACTGCTGTCGGTGTAAGCCAGACTAGCTGTGGGGGGCTGTAACGCCCTCCGCAGCTCTCTTTCTCCTCTACCGTCCTTCACACCGGTGAAGACTCTCCCTGCGCCTGGGTAGCCAGCCAGTGATCACGACGCGCGAGCAACCGCACGGCTGCTGCATTTGCGGCATTGATGAACGCTGGCAGGTCGCCACTGAGCAACACCTGGTTCTCCGCCACAACCCGCCCTGCCACCATGGTCATCGCTACATCACCACCCAGGGTGGAATGCACCAGGTTGTAATGCAGATTCTGCAGCGGTCCGGAAGTCATGAACGGAGTCATCCTCGGCGTGTCCGCCTTCACAGCGATGATATCCGCCTGTTTGCCCGGCTCCAGGGAACCGATCTGATGATCCATACCCAGAGCCCTGGCACCTTCGATGGTCGCCGCTCGCAGCACGTCCCAGGACCGCCAGGCCGATGCGTCCATGTTGCGCAACTTGGCCAGCAGCGAGGCAAACTTCATTTCCTCGAACATATCGAGGTTGTTGTTCTCCTTCTCACCGTCTGTACCGATACCCACGGCAATTCCGGCTCGTATCATTGCCTCGACCGGTGCCGAGCCACTGGCCAGCTTCATGTTGCTGCAGGGGTTGTGGGCCACGCCCACGTTGTAGTCCGCCAACGTGCGAATCTCATCATCGTCGAGCCACACACAGTGCGCCAGCAACACCCGTTCCGGCGACAGCAGGCCCAGCTTTTCCAGGGCACGCACCGGTCTCAGGCCGTAGAGGCGCTGTGTTTCCGGAATCTCGACCTGGCTCTCGTTGGAGTGGGTGTGCAGCCCGGTCTGGAAGTAATTGCTGAGCTCCACCGCTCGGCGACAGGCCGCCGGGGTCGCATAAGACTGGTGCTCAAGCCCGACCCAGACCTGCACCCGGCCACCGGCGCCGCCGTGCCACTGCTCCAGCAGGCGGGCGTTGTCATCCAGCGTGTCGAAATAGTCATGGCCCTCAGCCTCGCCCACATAGGGCACCATGACCACCCGGTTGCCCAGTTGTTCGGCGGCCCTGGCGGAACCTTCCATGTAACGCCACATATCTACCGAGGTGGTGGTTCCCGCCAGAAGACTCTCCGCATAGCACAACCAGGAGGCCGTCTCCGCCTCATCCGGCCTCAGTACCCGGTGCATGGGGTCAATGTATTTCTGCAGCCACTCCCACACCGGCAGCTCTTCCGCTGTGCCCCGCAACAGGCCGGAATGGCTGTGGGTATTGACCAGGCCCGGCATCAGTACCGACCGACCATAATCCCTTCGCTCCGCATCCCGCGCCTGTTGCGCCAACTGTGAGAGGGGGCCCACCGCCTCAATGGTGTCACCACGGATCAGCACCGCGCCGTCGGTGATTACCGGATTGCCGGCGGTCATGGGCAGCACGGCGTCAGCACTCAGCAGGGTCCGGCGATCGCCGGCCGGTGTTGCGGTCATTCTGGTTCTCCTGATATGAGATTCCTGTTGCCAGCCCCATCGGCGGTATTCCGCGAGGAGACCGGGTTCAAATGGTTGTCCAGGACCCGCTTCAGGCCCCCGTAACCAGTACAACGGCAGAGGTTGCCGGCAACCGCCTCCGCCAGATCCACCCGGGTCCCATTGCGTCGCTCCCGCAAGCCGGATACCAGGGACAGGGCAACGCCCGGGGTGCAGTAACCACACTGCAGCGCACTTTCTTCGGCCAGCACCTGGCGCACCTTCAGGAAGTCCGGGTCGCCGCCCAGCCCTTCCACGGTTTCTACCCGCCGGCCCGGCAATTGCCAGGCCATAATCAGGCAAGCCGGCATGGCTTGCCCGTCTATCAGCACATTACAGGCACCGCAGCGACCGACCCGACAGCCGGCACGCACGGAGGTGATTGCACCGGCTTCCCTCAGCAGATCCAGTAGCGATGTCATTGCCGGCACCGAACAGGTGGCTGTTCGTCCATTCAGGTCAAATGTGACCGGATTAGAAGCAATATTCAGATCATTCACGCCAGGTTCTCCTGCCTGTGGATACCCTTCAGCAGAACCCCGGGGTCAACCGGGAGCTTATGGACGCGGACACCGGTAGCAGCTTCGATAGCCGAGGTGATTGCCGGCGCGACTGCCTCGATACCCAGTTCGCCAACGCCCCTCACCGGGAAAGGATCGTTCCCGGGGGTATCATCCAGCACATCGACCCGTTGCGCAGGGGCATCCTGAAAGGTAGGAATCAGGTACTGATCCAGGTTGTTCCGCTGCATCCGGGCTTCGTGCATTGGCATGTCCTCGGTGAGCGTCATGCCCAGCCCCATGACCGCAGCCCCTTCGATCTGACCGAGATAGCCGGGCGGATAGATCACGCGACCGGCGGCGGTGATGTGGTGAAGGTCCGTGACCCGTACCCGGCCAGTCAGTCGGTCGACGGCCACCCTGGCCACGGTGGCGATCTGCAATTGGAGGTAACGGCCGACCGGCTTTTCCTGTCCGGGAGCCACCGGGAAGTCCTGGGCGGCGTCCGCCACCAGTTCCTCCAGTCGCCCGTTCTCTGCCAGTTCGCGATAGCTGAGCACTCGTTGCCCCAGGTGGAAGATCCCGCCGGGACCATGGGCAAGGTGGTCCAGGCTGTATCCGGTCAGCACTGCAGCCTGCTGCCGCACCGCAGCCTTCCATAAGGGCAGCATCCGGCGGAGCACACCATGAACCAGTACCGAACTGCGGGAAGCACTCGTCGGGCCCGAATCCGGTCCCCGGGAATGGCCCAGCACCACGTCAATCTCGCCACAGCCACACCCCAGCCCCTTGCTGACTGCCCGGGTGATGGCCTCGCCAACGTTCTGGCCATAATCAGCGAACCCGAATTCCACCCGGATTCGCCCTCCAGGGGTCAAGGCAATGCGTCCGCCACCACTGTCTGGCAAGCCATCACCAAGGCCGTTGCCCTGGGCGCCGAGAGCCATGCCGGTGCCGGTCAGCCAGCGACCCGAGGTTTCTTTCTGCAAGGTCCAGAGCGGGGACTGCTGCGCTTGTCGCAGCAGGTCGACCGGAGCCACCGTCCAGCGCACAGGCTGGTGGCGGCTGCCGGGCTCATCGACGGTACGCAGGTTGATGCGACGCAGCTCCCGGGGGCACCGACCAAGTGCCCGGGCCAGGGCGTCGAGCTGGGATTCGATGGCGAAGGTGGCCTGGTTGCCTCCAAATCCCCGGAAGGCGCCGCTTACGCCATTATTGGTGTAGACCAGCCGGCCCGACACGGAGTAGGCATGGATTCGATACAGTGGGGCCGTGGCGTGGTCCAGGTAGTTTTCCAGTACCGCCGGGCCCAGGCTGGCATAGGCGCCGGTGTCCAGCACCGCGTCCACCTTGTGTGCCAGCAACCGGCCGTTGGCATCGCAACCGGTCTTCATCTTCGCGACCACCGGGTGGCGTTTCATACCCGCCCGACAGGACTCAAAACGGCCAAGCTGAATCATCACCGGGCGGCCGGCTTTGAGGGCCAGTATGCCCGCCGCCGGCTGAATGGTGAGTTCGTCCTTGCCACCAAAGGCACCACCGGTGGCCATGGCTTCAACCGTCACCCGGGATGGCGCAAGGTCAAGGATGTCCGCCAGCTGCCCCACATCACGGTGTCCGGACTGACAGCCCACTCGGAAGACGATACCGCCGGTGCCATCAGGAATCGCCACGCCGCCCTCCGTTTCCATAAAGGCATGCATCTGCCGGGGCGTGCGGTACTCCTGCTCAATAACTACGTGGCAGGCGGCAAAGGCTTTGTCCACATCACCACAATCGAAGCGTTCCTGTGCCAGCAGGTTGCTGCTCTCATGGAGGGGTGGCTGCTGCTCCGCCGTCATCGCGTCCGACACCAGCGGCAAGGGTTCGTATTCCACCTCGATGGCAGCGAGCGCTGCCTGTGCCTGGGCCCGGGTATCCGCCGCCACGGCGGCGATGGCATCACCCTCATACCGTACGCGGTCGACACAGAAAACGGGCTGATCCCGCACCACAATGCCAAACCGGTTAACACCGGGCACATCATCAGCGGTCACCACCGCGTGAACTCCGGGCATGCGCCTGGCACGGGTAGTGTCCACTCGCAGCAGGCGGGCATGGGCGTGCTCACTTCGCAGGATCGCACCCTGCAACAGACCCGGAATATCCAGAAGATCCGTGGGATAGGCCAGCCGCCCCTCTATGCGGCGATAAAGCTCCGTGGTCAGGCTTCCACTGTCGTCAGAACCGGCATCAAGGGTGACCACACTCGCCCGGAATTCAGTCGTCATGGCCCACCTCCGCCAACAGGTAATCCACCATCCGTTGAATGGCCAGGCGCAGTGTCGGATCCTGCCAGCCACAGGATTCCAGCTCGGAAGCCAGTAACCGGGCCCTGTCCACGTCGGACCGGGAATGGCCATCGTTTAACGCCGCCTCGGTGATGGGCAACCGTCGCGGCCCGCCTTCACCGCACACCGCCAGGCGCAGGCGATCGCCACCATGGACGCAGGCAACCGTCGCCCGGGTCGGACTGAAGCGTTCCCGATGACCCAGTTTGTCAACGGCGATACGCCACAGCCGGCTATCGGGTAACGTAATCGACTGAATCAGATCAACACCCTGACTGGCGATGTACCCTGCGGCCAGACTCTTACTCTCCGGGCCATCACAACCAACCAGGTCCAGGCGGGCATCCAGGGAAAGGAACAACGCCGACAGATCGCCACCGGCACACAGGTTTCCGGCCACCGTTCCCAGACGACGTACGCCCGGCCCCGCCACCAGCTTCAGCAATTCTGGCAGGGCCGGCAGGTAGTCATGGATCAGCGGGTGCCGGCTCAGCTCATCCAGAGTCGTCAGCGCGCCGATGACAAGCCCTCGCTCCGCACGCTCAATACCCCGGAAACCCGGCCACCGGGGGTCAAGCGCCACCAGGCAGCGCGGCCAGCACTGGTCCCGCTCCCAGACAGGCTGCAGCCAGCTGGCCCCGGCAATGTAGGTGCCACCCCACCGCCGGGCCATGGTGACGGCCTCGCGGGCGGAGCCCGGGCGCAGAACCCGGACCTCACCCCGTGCATTGACCTCAGATTGCATGGTGACGGTCAGTGCGCTTTGACACCGGATACATCCGGATAACGTGCCATGATGTCCTGGATCGCCCCGGTACCGACGAACTCGGTGGTGTAACCCTGTCCGGGATCCACGGAGCCTTCGATCAACTCCAGGCCAACCAGTTGCTTGTGGATCTCCTGCCACCGCTCATCGGTCATGATGCCAATGCCATCGGTGAGTGCATCACCGGACAGCAGAATGCCGCGCTCGTCCATTTCCCGCAGGGAGTGGGCCAACTGGGCCGGCCCCTGGTTCTCATTGAGCTGGTGAATGTACTCGTTGGTGGCTTTCGGATCCTGCAGGTACTGGTACCAGCCCTCGATGGTCGCTTCGACAAACTTGCGGGCTACCTCCGGACGTTCCTCCAGGGTCTGGCGTGTCGTCACGATCATCGTGGAGTAGGACTTCCAGCCATGGTCCGACAACAGAAAGACGTTGGGATCAATGCCCGCGTCCTTCACCACAAAGGTCTCGGAGGTGACATAGGCCTGCTGGATCACGTCAGGATCGGCGATAAACGGCCCCATCTGGAAGGTGTAGGGCCGCACCTGGTCATCCGAGTAGCCGTACTTCTGTTTCAGCCATGGCCAGAAGGACTGGTGGGCATCCTGGGACAACAGTATCGGCTTGCCCTTCAGATCGTCCAGGCTGTCATGACCGACGCCGGGATGGGTCATAATAATCTGCGGGTCCTTCTGGTAGAACGCGGCCAGCGCCACCAGCGGGAGGCCCTCTTCCAGGGCGGTCAGGATCTGGCCACTGGAATGGAGCATCACGAAATCGGCACGCCCGCCCAGCAGCAGCTGGATGTTATTCACCTGCGGACCACCCGGCTCCATGTCCACGTCCAGGCCGTAATCCTCATAGGTGCCCTGGGAGACGGCGTGGTACCAGCCGCCATGTTCTGCCTGCGGGAACCAGTTGGTACGGAAGGTTACCTTCTCAAGGTCCGCCGACCAGGCTGGCGCCGATGACAGTGTCAAACCTGCCGCCAGGACCAGACCCGCTATCCAGCCCGGCCGACTACCGCGGGCTACATCTGAAGCTGTCTTGCTAGTCATACACTCTCTCCTTGCACACAGTCACAAGGGCTAACCGGCCGTTTGGCAGGTGCCCACTTTTGAGTTCCCTGTTTTTGTTGTTGGAGGGAGGCTATAGGGCATTGGCAGAAATCAGGACGTTGGCAGTATCGGGCGCACCGGTATCGTCAACAGGGTTTCATCACAATTGTCACCCTGCCCCTGGCGGTCCACCACCAGGTAGTCCGAGTCAGGGAACAGGGGCAGCAAGGGCGCGTGCCAGGTACCGGCCCGGTAGTTCAGGCCCTGGCTACCACGGACGAGGAATACGCGAATGGCGGATTCATCAAAATCGCCAGGGGGCGCCACCACCGCCAGGAAGGGTTGGTTGTTGATGGGCACGAACGCCTGGCTACCCAGTGGGTGGCGCTCCATCAGGGTGATTTGCAGGGGCTCGAGGGGTTGGCCCCGGAAGATGGACAAAATGGCCCGGCAATCATCACCCAGGAGTTCCACGCCGGCCAGGGCGTGGAACCGTTCAGTGCGGCCCTGGTTTATGGGGAATGCATCAGCGCCCCGGGTATCAATGACCTCACCAAAGCGAGTGAAAGCTTCCCGCGTCAGGGGTTCGGCGATGATTTCCCGGGGTGTGCTCATGACACGGGCTTCCCGAACAGGCGCACCCGGCTGACGCCACCGTCCGGAATCATGTTGAACCGGATATGGGTGATCGGCCCCAGGTCATTCAGCTCGCTGAATTCATGGATGCTGTCAGCAGTCAGCGGCTGCGCGTCCAGCAGGGTGTGCCAGAACATGCTTTGGGTAATCAGGGAGCGGCCGATACCCTCGTTTGATCCGACACAAGCTGCCTGGATCGAGCAGGCCGCCGGAAAGTTGCCCTTGAAGTGGGCGGTATCCACCTCGATGCGCTCGGCAATGCCCTTGTGGCCGAGGGCCAGGATGCACCAGTCATTGCCGGGTTCCCGGCGCCGGCGGGTTTCCCAGCCGTCGCCCATGTTGATCCCCCGGCCCGGGCGCAGCAGCTTGCGGGGCTCGCCGTAGTGGGCGTCGCTCCAGGCCTGGTCCACCTGGTCGGCGCCATATTCCAGGGCCAGCAGGTTCAGGGACTGACCTGCTGCCAGGGTCGACCAGTCGCAGAACGGCTTGCCGTACACTCGCAGCCTGGCCAGGCCGCCATCCGGAAAGATCTGCACCCGCACATGGGTAAAGGGCTGCTCGCAGTCTATGGCGCAGAAGCGATGCTCATTGCCCTTGAGCTCGGTGGCCGGCACCAGGGGCTGCCAGTCACCGTGTTCGTCCGGCTCGCCACCGGGACTGAAACAGGCTTCCAGGGAAGCCGCCGGAGGAAAGTTCCCTGTAAAGAAGCTGGTGTCAAAATCCACCCCCATCAGCACGCCGGGCATGGCCAGGCGCACGATGCACCAGTCATGTCCGGTGGTTCGGCGGCGGCGGGTTTCCCATCCGTCCATCCACTTGCCATGCTCGTCGTAGCGGTCCGGGTAGAATACCGGTTGCTCCGGGTTGAGCATGCGCTCCCGGGAAGCGAAGAATTCATCCGTCACCCGGATCACTTCCGCGCCCAGGCTGCCATCCGTCAGGTTCAGGCCCTGGCGGGTAAAATCAGGCCCCTCGACGAGGGGGGCCACAACGGCATTGGTCATTGATGTTGCTCCGGTATCAAACGGGTTGGTAGGGGTGCACCTGTTTCCAGTGGCGGGCGATATCAATGCGCCGGCACACCCAGACCCGGTCATGTTGCTGGATGTAATCAAGGAAGCGCTGCAGCGCCCGGAAACGGCCGGGGCGGCCGACAATGCGGCAGTGAAGCCCCACGGACATCATTTTCGGGACCTGGTCCCCTTCCTCGTAGAGCACATCGAAACTGTCCTTCAGGTACTGAAAGAACTGCTCACCGGCATTGAAGCCCTGGGGCGAGGTGAAGCGCATGTCATTGGCTTCCAGGGTGTAGGGCACGACCAGATGGGGCTCCTGTGCGCCGTCACGCATGGTGACCGTGGTCCAGAACGGCAGGTCGTCCCCATAATAGTCACTGTCGTATTCGAAGCCGCCCTGCTCTAGCAGCAGACGGCGGGTGTTGGGACTGTCGCGCCCGGTATACCAGCCCAGCGGCGGCTTGCCGGTCAACCGGGTGTGCTGTTCGATTGCCAACTCCATATAGCGGAGCTCTTCGGACTCGCTCATGTCCTGGTAGTGGATCCAGCGCATGCCATGACAGGCAATCTCGTGCCCGTCGTCGATAAAGGCCTTTACCGCCTCCGGATTACGGGCCATGGCCATGGTGACGCCAAAGATCGTCAACGGCAGTTGCCGCTTGCGGAACTCTCCCAGGATGCGCCAGACCCCGGCGCGGGAGCCATATTCATACAGTGACTCCATGCTCATATGCCGGTCGCGATAGGCCTCGGCGCCAATGATGTCGGACAGGAAGGTTTCGGAATACTCATCGCCGTGGAGCACGCAGTTCTCGCCACCTTCCTCGTAGTTGAGGACAAACTGGACCGCCACCCGGGCGTTGCCCGGCCATTGGGCATGGGGGGGATTCCTGCCATAACCCCGCATGTCCCTCGGATAAGTGTCGCATTGATTCATGTCGGTTTTTCCAGACCGCAGCCCCGCAGGATCACCTCGACGAGGAAATCGGCCGCATGGTCGAAGTCACGCTTCTCATACTCGGCCTTGTTTTCCACCATCAAGATCTGTACCTGGAAGTCAGCGTAATGTTGTGTGGATGACCAGATCAGGAAAATCAGCTGCACAGGGTCCACCGGGGTCATGCGGCCGTCGTCGATCCACTGCTGCATGACCTCGGCACGACCGCGCACCCACTCGCGCATGTTGGTACGCAGGTGATCGAGCAGGAACGGCGCACCCTGGATGATTTCCATGGCGAACAACCGGGAAGCCAATGGATAGCGCCGTGACATCTCCACCTTGGTACGGATGAAGGTAGACAGGGCCACCGCCGGATCGTCTTCGGGCCGGATATCGGTGAACACCTTGTTCCAGCGCGCCAGGATGTCATCGAACATGGCGCTGTACATGCGCTTCTTGTTGCTGAAGTAGTACAGCACGTTGGATTTGGGCAAACCCGCCCGCTCTGCAATGTTCTGGATCGTGGCGCCCTTGTAGCCGTGCTGGGCAAATTCCTGCTCCGCAGCCTGCAGGATCTTTTCCCTGTTTCGCTCCCGGATCCGCCCCGGGCGGTACTTGCGGCCATTGCCGGGGTTCCCATGATGGGTGGGAGCGTCTGCGACTGGTTGCTTGGTCATTGGCTTCTCACTTGTTGTCCATTTGTTCAGGAGTCCGACAGAATGATTCTGCCGGACTCCCGTGACGGATCAAAAGTGGAATTTCACCAATGCGCTGACAGAGCTCTGGGTGTCCATGACATTGTCGTCACCCACGCCGAACTTGTTGTTCCAATACTGGTACTCAACACCGGCGTAGAGCTTGCCGGGTTCACCCCAGAAGTTGCTGACATCCAGCTTGATCTGCGGCGTGAACTGGAACTCAGAGGCGTGGTCAGCTTCGGCGGTGGACCAGTCAATGTAGCCATCGATCAGGAAGCGGGCGGGCCCGATCTCGAACGGCGCGGCCCAGGTGACAGTCATCTGCAGGTCGTCGTTGATCTGCTCGTTGTCCACGTAGTAGAAAGAGGTGTTGAAGTACAGGAAGCCAGGTACGTTCCAGGCCAGGCCAAAACCACCCATGTAGTTGTTCACCTCGGTACCACCACCAAACTCATACTGGCCTGCCAGGAAGACATCCTTGACCGGACCGAAGCTGAGGTCGGAACCGGTCAGCCAGCTGCCGCTCAGAGTGGGCGCAAATTCACCGTACACGTTGTCGGTGCCCTCGGCACCACCCTGCCCCTGGTCACGGTCGATGAAGAAGAAGGTGCCGCCCCAGTTGTGCGCGGTGGCATTCTCGAAGGTGAAATACGTCGCCTCGTACTCTTCTCCCCCGAACCCTTCATACTGGTTACTGTGCAGGATGGAAACGCTGGACGAACCGAAGAACTTCTCGGCATGGGCAGCGGGTGCAAAGGAAGCGGCAGCGATGCAGCCGGCGATCAGTGTCTTACGAAATGCATTCATGGTATTACCTCTGTGGTTGCGCTCTTTTCTGGTTTCTTGCTTTTCTGGTCATCGTTGGCAAAGGGGTTGAACGTTATTGTTGGAAAGCGGGCTCCCGCACATCTCAGCGCCCCGGTCGATAGGGCTGGCCTAGTGAAAGCGGGGTATTCAAACGGGTTCTGGCCGGGTTCCAGGACAGCAGCACGAGCATCAGGATGGTGACCACGTAGGGCAGCATCGCCAGCAGCTCTGTGGAGGCCCGCCAGCCCAGGCCCTGCAGCACCAGGTGCAGGATGCTGGCCGCGCCGAACAGCCACGCGCCTATCAGCACCCGTTCCGGGCGCCAGGTGGCAAACACCACCAGCGCCAGGGCGATCCAGCCGCGACCGGCGGTCATGTTCTCGGTCCACATGGGGGTATAGGCCAGTGACAGGTAGGCCCCGGCCAGTCCGGCCATGCCGCCGCCGAAAGCCACCGCCAGGTAGCGGACCACCAGCACCTTGAGACCATTGGCATTGGCGGCGTCTGGATCCTCACCGACAGCGCGCAGCAACAGGCCGCCACGGCTGTGGTGCAGGAACAGCCAGATCCCGGCAAAGACCACCAGCGAGAAATAGACCAGCAGGTCCTGGTGGAACAGCACGCGTCCGATCACCGGAATGTCACTGAGCAGGGGAATCGCCACCCGTTCGAAACCGTCGATGGATTCCCCCACAAAACCGGCCCCCACGAAAGCACTCAGGCCGGTGCCAAAGATGGTCAGAGCCAGTCCCGCGGCGTACTGGTTGGCGGCCAGGGTAACGGCCATCAAAGCGAACAGCAGGGCCATACCGATGCCGGCGAACACTGAAGCAAATACCGCCACGGCCAGGCTGCCAGTGGTCAACGCCACCACGAAACCGGCCACCGCGCCCATCAGCATCATGCCCTCCTGCCCCAGGTTGAGGACGCCGGAGCGCTCGCAGATCAATTCGCCCAAGGCCACCAGCAACAGCGGTGTGCCCGCCACCACCATGGCCGCCAGGATGTTGGTCAGCAGCTCCATTTCACGCCTCCTGGGTGGCAGCAGGTGCTGCTACACGAGTGGGTTTGCGTACCGGCGCGCGGAGTCGTACCCGGTAATGGATAAAGGCGTCACAGGTCAGCAGGTAGAACAGCAACAAGCCCTGGAATAACCCGGTAACAGCCTTGGGCATGTTCATGGCGATCTGCAGCATCTCACCGCCGATAAAGGTCAATGCCAGCAGCGCACTGGCAGCAATGATGCCGAGGGCGTGCATCCGACCAAGGAACACCACAATGATCGCGGTGTAGCCGTAGCCCGGGGATACCTGGGGCACCAACTGACCGATCGGGCCGGTAACTTCCGAGGCACCAGCCAGGCCAGCGGTGGCGCCACCGACGAGGAAGGCGAACCAGGTCAGACGCCGGGCGCCAAAGCCGGCGAAGGCAGCGGCGCGCTGATCCTGCCCGACCACATTGAGCTGGAAACCGATGAAGCTGCGCGCGAACAGAACCCACACGCTTACCGCCGCGAGCAGACCAAACGCCAGCCCCAGATGGAGGCGGGTTCCGGGAATCAGGTCCGGCAACAATGCAGACTCAGCGAACATGACCGATTGCGGGAAGCCAAAGCCGTAAGGGTCCTTGAGGGGACCGTGAACCGCATACAGCAGCAGATTCAGGGCAATGTAGTTGAGCATGATCGTGGTCAGGATTTCATTGCAGTGCAGGTGGGTCTTCAGACCCGCGGCAATCGCGGCCCACAGCATGCCCGCCAGGATGCCCGCCACCAGCACGACGGGCAGCACCCAAAAGCCGGACATGTCCATCAGCTGAACCGCCACCGCACTGGCCCCCAGGGCACCCATCAGGAAGTGCCCTTCGGCACCGATGTTCCAGACCTTGGCCCGATAACACACGGTCAGGCCCGCCGCACACAGCAGCAGGGGTGCCATTTTCAGGCCCAGTTCCGCCAGGCCGATCAGATCGCTGATGGGGGTGATAAAGAAAAAGGTCAGCCCTTCCACCGGGTCCTTGCCCATGGCCAGGAACAGCACGAAACCGGTCATGACTGTCAGCACCAGGGCCAGCACCGGGGAGGCCCAGCGCATCAGGGAGGAATCCACGGGGCGACGTTCAAGCAGCAGCATGGGTAGCCTCCGCGCTGCCGAAACCACCCGCCATCCACTCACCCAGTTGCTCGATGCTCAGCTCTGCAGTGCGTGCCAGTGGCGACAGGCGGCCCTGGCAGAGGGCGCCGATTCGGCTGCACAGCTGGAACAGCTCATCCAGGTCCTCGGAGACCAGCAGGATCGAGGCACCCTCATCCCTCAGCGCCACCAGTGCTTCATGGATGGCCACCGCCGAGCCCACGTCCACGCCCCAGGTGGGATGGGACGCCACCAGCATGCGCGGATTCTGCAGCGCCTCCCGGCCAATAATGTATTTCTGCAGGTTGCCCCCGGACAGGCTCGCGGCGGTGCTGTCCTCGCCGATACAGCGCACACCAAAGCGACGGATTACCTCGCGGGAGAAACTGCGCACCCGGCCGAAACGGATCATGCCACGGCCCACCAGGTCCTGCCCGGAGGCGGTAAGCAGGGCATTCTCCGCCAGGGACATCCCCGGTACCGCACCCCGGCCGAGGCGCTCCTCCGGTACAATGGCAACACCCAGCTTGCGGCGCTGCCCAGGAGACAGGGCATTCATCCTGACGCCGTCGAGCTCAATCTCTCCCCAGTCCGCGCGGATTTCCCCTGACAGGGCCTTGAGCAATTCGTCCTGACCATTTCCGGCAACCCCGGCAATACCGACTATTTCACCCTGGCGCAGTTGAAAGTTCACATCCGTGAGACTGGTACCGAAGGGGGCCCGGCTCTTGCAGCCAAGGTTGCGTACATCCAGCAACACATCGCCAGTCTGTGCAGCAGAAACCTGCGTGGAAATGGGTGTGTCGTCGCCCACCATCAGGCGCGCAATATCCGCCGCAGAGACCTCCCCAGGCCGGCAGTCACCGCTGACTTTTCCCTGACGCAGCACGGTGGCGTTGTGGCACAGGCTGCGCACCTCTTCCAGCTTGTGACTGATAAACAGGATGCTGCAGCCCTCGCTCGAGAGCTGCCGGAGGGTGGCAAACAGGGCTGTCACTTCCTGCGGGGTCAGCACCGAAGTAGGTTCGTCCAGGATCAGCAAGGTGCTCTCCTGGATCAGACAACGAACAATCTCCACCCGTTGACGCTCGCCCACCGACAGGGTGCTGACGTAGCACCGGGGGTCCAGCGCCATGCCATAACGCCCGGACACCTCACGGATACGCTGGTCCAGCTTGCGCCGGTCACGGGCCTCATCGGCGGGCAGGCCCAGCGCAATGTTTTCTGCAACGGTGAGGGTCTCGAACAGGGAGAAGTGCTGGAACACCATGCCAATACCCATCTCCCGGGCCCGGGCCGGACTGTCCACCGTGACCGGGTGGCCATTCCAGATCATGCGCCCCTCGTCCGGCTGCACCACCCCGTAGATCACCTTCATCAGCGTGCTCTTGCCGGCACCGTTCTCGCCCAGCAGTGCATGGATCTCCCCGGCGCCCACCGTCAGATCAATACCATCGTTGGCCCGGCACCCCGGGTATTCCTTGACGATGTTTTCCAGTTTCAGGCGCAGCGCCGCAGTCATACACAGCCTCTTCTCGTTATCCATCCAGGTCTGGCCAGCTCATAAACTGACCAACCAATCAACATTTGAAGGGTCAGCAATATGCTTGCCAATAGTTAACGAAAGCCGGAAAACCGCTAAATGAACCAATTGGTCAGATTTTTGCAGAAACCGGCCCATAAGCAGCGGAATGCCTGCCTGTAGTGGAAGGAAGGTAGCCGTGAAACCCCGCAAATAGCCTGCGAGCGGAGAGAGCCGTGATTGAATTCGTTCTGAACGGTCGAACTGAAAAAGTTGACCAGGTCGACCCAAATTTGAGCATCCTGGAATGGTTGCGCACCAAAATGCGACTCACCGGCACCAAAGAGGGCTGTGCCTCCGGTGACTGCGGTGCCTGCACCGTGATCATCGGAACCCCTGACCCGCAGGGCAACATCCGGTACGAGGCCATCAACAGCTGCATCAGCCTGGTCGGCAACCTGCACGGCAAGGAACTGATCACGGTTGAGGCCTTTCAGCAGGAACCGGGCCACCCGGTGCAGAGGGCAATGATGGAGAAGCATGGCGCTCAGTGCGGGTTCTGCACGCCTGGCATCGTCATGTCGCTGGTCGCCCTCCATGCAAACAGGGAAGGCACAACCCCGGACGATCACCGGTTACTGGAAGCGCTGTCCGGCAACCTGTGCCGCTGCACCGGCTACCGCCCCATTATCGACGCGGGTCGCCAGGCCCTGGTGCAGGAGTGGACACCAGGAGCCGCACACCCGGCCGCCGGCCTCGGCGGCGGCCGGAGTACCGGCGAGCTGAACGCCATTAACCGGGACAGCATCAGTCTGCAGGCGCCAGATGGCCCCCGCTATGACGCCCCGGTCAGCCTTGATGAGCTGCGGGCGCTGCGACGGGAATTCCCCGACTCAAGGCTGGTGGCCGGCAGCACCGACCTGGCCCTGGAAATCACCCAGCAACTTAAAACCCTGGACCACATGATCAGCGTGGAACGGGTCGAAGAGCTGACAGGCTGCGAGCGGCAAGGGGATGAACTGGTCATTGGCGCCGCCGCCACCTACCAGCGGTTCCGTGGCCTGCTGTCAGGCCTGTGGCCAGCGTTTGACCCGATGCTGGAGCGGCTGGGTTCACTGCAGATCCGCAACCGCGGCACCCTCGGTGGCAACATTGCCAACGCCTCCCCCATCGGTGACATGCCCCCGCCCCTGATCGCCCTGGGCGCCACCCTGGTGCTGGACGGACCGGATGGTGAGCGGCGCCTGCCCCTGGAGGACTTCTTCCACGGCTACAAGCAAACCGACCTGAAGCCCGGCGAGTTCGTGCACTCGGTACGGTTACCGGTGCCACGGGCAAACGAGCAACTCTATCTCTACAAGGTCTCCAAGCGCCTGGATGACGACATCTCCGCGGTGCTGGGCGCCTTCCGCCTGACCGTTGACAACGGTGTGGTGGCGGACTGTCGCCTGGCCTTCGGCGGCATGGCGGCCACTCCGGCCCGCGCCATTGGAGCCGAAACCGCCCTGAAAGACCAGCCCTGGAACGACGACAGCGTCACCGCTGCAATCAGCGCCCTGGCCAGCGATTTCTCACCTCTCACCGATGTGCGTGCCTCCGCCGGCTATCGCCTGCAGGTGGCTGGCAACCTGCTACGCCGGGCGCTGCTGGCATCCACTTCCAGCGAGACCCTGATGGTGACCGGCTATGCGTAAACTGCCCCTGAACACTCCGACGCCGGCCCATACCGCCCGCGGCCTGGCTGGCCACAGCGTCAAGCACGACAGCGCCTGGAAACACGTCAGTGGCCAGGCCCGCTATATCGACGACCTGCCCATGCCTGAGGCCTTGCTCCACGCCGCCGTGGGCCACAGCGAGCAGGCCCACGCCCGCATCCTGTCCATGGACCTTGAGGCGGTTCGACACTATCCCGGCGTGGTGGCCGTGATCACCGCGAACGACGTACCCGGTCACCTGGACATCGGTCCGGTGTTCCCCGGCGACCTGGTGCTGGCGGACAATATCGTGGAGCACATCGGCCAGCCCATCTTCGCCGTGGCCGCCACCAGCCACGAGGCCGCACGCAAGGCAGCACGACTGGCGACGGTGGAATATGAGCCACTGGACGCCGTGGTAACCGTAGAACAGGCCCTGGCGCAGCAACTCTTCGTACGCCCCAGCCAGACCCAGCAACGGGGCGAGCCGGACCGTGCCCTGGCGGGAGCGCCTCATCGCCTGCAGGGCGAACAGCATGTCGGCGGCCAGGAGCACTTCTACCTGGAGGGCCAGGCCTGCCTGGTCGAGCCCACCGAAGACGGCGGCATGTTCGTACATACCTCCAGCCAGCACCCCTCGGAGGTGCAGAAGCTGGTGGCGGAAGTGCTGGGGCTGCCAATCCACGACGTGCAGGCGGAGGTCCGGCGCATGGGCGGCGGCTTCGGCGGCAAGGAAACCCAGGCGGCACCGCTGGCCTGTGTCGCGGCCTTGCTGGCCCACGCCACCGGGCGGCCGGTGAAGTACCGGCTGTCGAGGGCAGACGACATGGTACAGACCGGCAAGCGCCACGACTTCTACAACACCTATGACATTGGCTTTGATGACAACGGCCTGATCCTCGGCGCCGACCTTATGGTAGCCGGCCGTTGTGGCTATTCCCCGGACCTGTCCGACGCCATTGTTGACAGGGCCATGTTCCACGCCGATAACGCCTACTACCTGGACCAGGCTCGGGTGGTGGGGCACCGCTGCAAGACCCATACGGTCTCCAACACCGCCTTCCGGGGTTTTGGCGGCCCCCAGGGCATGATGATCATCGAGCAGGCCATGGACGACATTGCCCGCCATCTGGACCGTGACCCGCTCGACATCCGCAAGCTCAACCTCTACCGGCCCGGGCGGGACACCACCCACTATGGCCAGACGGTGGAGCAGCACGTGCTGCCGGAACTGATGGAAAAACTGGAGGCAAGCTCCGACTATCGCCAGCGCCGGGCGGAGATCACCGCCTTCAACCGTGCCAGCCCGGTGCTCAAACGGGGCCTGGCGCTGACCCCGGTGAAGTTCGGCATCTCCTTCACCGCCAAGCACCTGAACCAGGCCGGCGCGCTGGTGCACATCTACACCGACGGCAGCATGGTGGTGAACCACGGTGGCACAGAAATGGGCCAGGGCCTGTACATCAAGGTGGCCCAGGTGGTGGCCTCTGCGTTCCAGGTGGACCTGGAACGGGTCAAGGTCTCCGCCACCCGCACCGACAAGGTGGCCAACACCTCACCCACAGCCGCCTCGTCCGGCTCCGATCTCAACGGTATGGCAGCACTGGATGCCTGTGAGAAGATCATCGAAGGATTGGTGGCGTTCGCCGCGAAGCACTGGTCCACTCCGCCAGAGCAGATCAGCTTTTCCGACAACCAGGTGATCGTCGGCGGCCAGGCAGTGCCCTGGGAAACCTTCATCCAGAGCGCTTACATGAACCGGGTGCCCCTATGGTCATCCGGCTTCTACGCCACCCCCAAGATCCACTACGACCCGGAGACCGGCACCGGTCGACCTTTCCTCTACTACGCCAACGGCGCCGCCTGTTCCGAGGTGGTGGTGGACACCCTCACCGGGGAATACCGGGTGGTACGCACCGACATCCTCCACGACGTGGGTCGCTCCCTGAACCCGGAAATCGATATCGGCCAGATCGAAGGCGGTTTCGTGCAGGGCATGGGCTGGCTGACCACCGAGGAACTGGTATACAGCGACGAGGGCCGGTTGCTGACCACCGGCCCCGCCACCTACAAGATTCCGGCGGTATCCGACTGCCCACCGGACCTGCGGGTGGCCCTGTTGCCACAAAGTCCCAACCGCGAGGCCACCGTGTTCCACTCCAAGGCCGTGGGCGAGCCACCGTTGATGCTGGGTATCGCCGTGTGGAGCGCCCTGCGCGATGCGGTGGCCAGCCTTACCGACTATCGCTACAGCCCGCCCCTGGACACCCCCGCCACCCCGGAGCGGGTACTGGGCGCGGTGACCGCCAGCCAGCAATGGCTAACCAAACACAGGAAGACCGCGTAATGGATCGGCGACTGAACTGGTACCAGGCCGTGGCCCGGTGCGAGGACCGGGGCGAGCCCTATGTGCTGGTCACTGTGCTGGGGGTGACCGGCTCGGTCCCCCGGGAACCCGCCAGCAAGATGGTGATCACCGGCGAGGACAGCTACGACACCATCGGCGGCGGCCACCTGGAATACCGCATCTGCCAGCAGGCCCGGGAACGGCTGGCACGGCAGGACTACACCAGTGAACTGGCTCACTTTCCCCTGGGCGCCAGCCTGGGCCAGTGCTGCGGTGGCAGTGTGTCGGTCTTGATCGAGGCGCACCCGGGCTGTGAGCAGGAACTGGTCATCTTCGGAGCGGGCCATGTCGCCCGGGCCCTGGTGACCATCCTCGGAGAGCTTCCCTGGCGCGTCACCTGGGTGGACGAACGGGCCGACCAGTTCCCCGCCGGCGCGCCCGCCAACATCCGCATCCACCATACCGACGACCCGGTGGGGGATGCCCCCCGACTGTGCGCCGGCAAACAGGTGCTGATCCTCACCCACAACCACCAGCTGGATTTCGAGCTGTGCCGCACCCTGCTCACCGCCGGCAACTGCGCGGGTATCGGCCTGATCGGCTCAGACACCAAGGCGGAGCGATTCCGACAGCGGCTGGACCACCGGGGATTCAGCCCGGAGCAGATCCATACCATCCGCTGCCCGGTTGGCCGGCCTGACGTACCGGGCAAACGCCCCATGGAAGTCGCGGTGTCCATCAGCGCCGAGCTGCTCAGCCTGTCCGCCAGCGCGCACCAGCCCGCCGCCCGCCGGGGCCTGCCCTGGAAGGCACTGAAAGGCCTGATCCAGGACACCCACACTGGCCAGCACTGCGAAGAGGTGCCGGCAACGATGCAAAAAGGGAAAGCCGAATGACCCTTGCCGAACTGAACACCCTCCCCCGGGACCAGGCCGAAGCCCGCTTCCGGGACTGCTGCGCCGCCGAGCCCTGGGTGCAGGGCATGGTGGGCAACCGCCCCTATACCAGCCGTGAGGCCATGCTGGTCCAGAGCCATCGCCTGTGGCCCACCCTCACCGAGCGCGACTGGCTGCAGGCCTTCGAGGCCCATCCGAAGATCGGCGATGTGGACAGCCTGAGAGAGAAATACGCCAGCACCAGGGCCCTGGCCAGCGGCGAACAGGCTGGGGCACGCCAGGCCCCGGATGCGGTCCTGCAACGCCTGAAGGCCGGCAACGACGACTACCTGGCGAGATTCGGCTTCATCTTCATTGTCTGCGCCACCGGCAAGTCCGCCGAGCAGATGCTGGATCTGCTGGAAGCCCGTTTGCCTAACACCCGCGAACAGGAAATCGAAAACGCCGCCCGGGAGCAGGCGAGGATCACCGAGATACGACTGGAGAAACTGGTATGAGCGCAAAGAGCCCCGTCACCACCCACATCCTGGACCTGGGCACTGGCCGCCCGGCCGCCGGCGTGGCGGTGACCCTGAACAAGGTCCTGGGCGGCCAGGCAACCCGCATCGCGGAAGGCACCACCGACGACGACGGCCGCATCATGAACTGGTTCGACGCCCCCCTGGATGCGGGCCACTACCGGCTCACCTTCGCCACCGGCAGCTGGTACCAGGCGCGTGGACTGGACACTTTCTTCCCCGAAGTCAGCCTGGACTTCCACGTGGCCGATACCAACGCCCACTACCACGTCCCGCTGCTGCTGAACCAGTGGGGCTACTCGACCTACCGGGGAAGCTGATGACCAGTACAACCGACACTGCATTCCCGGCGGGCAGCCGGGCCCATCGCGGCGCCCTGCTCCACTTCCTGGATGACCCTGGCAACGACCCGGAACCCAGGGACGGCAGCCTGGAGTATGTCGAAGACGGCCTGCTCATCCTGCAGAACGGCCGGGTAGTCGCCACCGGCCCTGCGCAAGAGCTGTTGCCCCGGATGCCTGAGGGCACCCCGGTCACCCACTGGCAGGGTGGTCTTATCCTGCCCGGTTTTATCGACACCCACGTGCACATGCCACAACTGGGGGTGATGGCCAGCTATGGCGCCCAGCTGCTGGACTGGCTTGAGACCTACACCTTCCCCCACGAGGCCCGCTTCAGCGATGGCGACTGGGCCCGGGCCGAGGCGCAACGGTTTACCGAGCTGCTGCTGGCCCATGGCACCACCTCCGGGCTGGTGTTCTGCACTTCACACCCCGCCTCGGTGGACGCCCTGTTCGAAGCCGCCGAAAACCGGTGCATGGGCCTGACCGCCGGCAAGGTGATGATGGACCGCCACGCTCCGGACGCCCTCACCGACACCACCCAGGGCAGCTACGATGACAGCCTGGCCCTGCTGCAGAAATGGCACGGCCGCGGCCGCCAGCGCTACGCGATCACGCCACGCTTTGCAGCCACCTCCACCCCGGAGCAACTGGCCCTGGCGGGGAAGCTGGCGGCCGATCACCCGGACGTCATGGTGCAGACCCACTGGGCTGAGAACACCGGCGAGATCCAATGGATCAGTGACCTCTTCCCCGAGCGCCACAGCTACCTCGACGTTTACGACCACTACGGCCTGCTGGGGGATCACACGGTACTGGCCCACGGCATCCATATTGATGACCGGGACCGCCAGCGACTGGCCGAGACCGGCACCCGCATCGCCTTCTGCCCCACCTCCAACACCTTCCTGGGCAGCGGCCTGTTCGACTTCCGCAGTGCGCGGGGGGCGGGCGTGACCGTGGGCCTGGCCTCCGATGTGGGTGGCGGCACCAGCCTGTCGATGCTCGCCACCATGGCGGAGGCCTACAAGGTCTGCCGCCTGCGCGGCCAAACCCTGACGCCCTGGCAGGCGTTCTACCTGGCCACCTTGGGCAACGCCCGGGTGCTGAACCAGGCGGACCAGACCGGCAGCTTCCGGCCCGGTCGCCACGCTGACTTCGTGGTGCTCGACCAGGGCACCTCACCCGCCCTGACCATGAAGCAGCCCTACAGTCATACCCTGGCAGAGACCCTGTTCAACCTGATGATCCTGGGCGATGACCGGGCCATCGCCGCCACCGCCGTGGCCGGCGAGATTCGTTATCAGCGCCCCGACAGCCATGTTGCACCAACCCCGCAACCCCCTCACCCCGTTTTAACC
>Ga0098066_1000115_pt1 | contig 29691 bp, 31 predicted proteins | sample 25BtaG_FD_76332 | JGI IMG/M metagenome (GOLD analysis project Ga0098066, IMG submission 76332) | Marine viral communities from Cariaco Basin, Caribbean Sea - 25B_WHOI_OMZ_CsCl | ecosystem: Environmental > Aquatic > Marine > Oceanic | place: Caribbean Sea: Cariaco Basin | collected 2014-11-08
GGAACGTCCGGTCTGAAATCAGGCCGTTGCGGCGGCAACAGACTCCGGTGCACCGACGTGGTTACCCACCGCTGACAACAGCGCCTGCAAGGTGGCAGAAGTTGTGTCTTCCGCCAGGGCGGCGGAACTGCGGATCTCGCCATCCACCACAATACGGATGCAGGCCAGCGCATTGGCGTTGGTGCCTTCGCCCAGAGCAAACTCATCGTAGGCTTCTACCGCCAGGGTGATACCATAGGTGTCCTGCAGTGCGGCAACGACCGCTTCCACCGCACCCAGGCCGTGCCCCTTCAGCTCAATGGCTGGCTGGCCAAACTTCACCGTAGCATTCACGCCCTCTTCATCACGGTGCAGGTCATAGGTGGTGAGACGCCATGCATTGTCCACCGCCAGGTAACGGTCCTCGAACAGCCGGTGGATGGTATGGGAGTCAATCTCGCCACCGTGAGTCTCCGCCTCTTTCTGGACACACTGACTGAACTCGATCTGCAACCAGCGCGGCAGGCTGATCTTGTAGTCCCGCTCCAGCACATGGGCGACACCACCCTTACCGGACTGGCTGTTGATGCGCACCACTTCCTCATAGCGGCGGCCCAGATCCTTCGGATCAATTGGCAGGTAGGCTACGTTCCACTTGTCGCCTTCCTTGCGATAGGCCAGACACTTGCGGATCGCATCCTGGTGGCTACCGGAGAAAGCGGTAAAGACCAGCTCACCCGCATACGGGTGGCGGGGGTGAGTGGAAATCTCGGTGCAGGCTTCCACCACATCCGTAATCTCGGCCATGTTGGACATATCCACCTTCGGATCTATGCCCTGGCTGTACAGGTTCATCGCCATGGTGACCAGGTCCATGTTACCGGTACGCTCACCATTACCCATCAGGGTACCTTCGACCCGGTCAGCACCGGCCATGACGGCCAGCTCGCCGGCAGCAACACCGCAGCCCCGGTCATTGTGGGTGTGCACGCTGATACTGACATGCTCACGACGCTGGATGTTGTCGCAGATCCACTCGATCTGGTCCGCGAACACATTCGGAGTGGCCATTTCCACGGTTGCCGGCAGATTGATAATAACCTTCTGGCCCTGGTCCGGGCGCCATACCTCGGTGACCGCGTCGATCACCTCGGCAGCATAGTCCAGCTCGGTACCGGTAAAGCTTTCCGGGGAATACTGGAAGGTCCAGTCCGTATCCGGGTAGCGGGCCGCAATTTCCTGCACCAGGCGGGCACCGTTGACAGCGATCTGCTTGATACCCTCACGGTCCATACCGAACACCTGCTCTCGCTGGACGGTGGAGGTGGAGTTGTAGACATGCACAATCGCCCGCTTGGCACCTTCCAGGGCCTGGTAGGTACGCTCGATCAGCTCGGGGCGGGCCTGGGTCAGTACCTGGATTCGAACGTCGTCCGGAATCCGGTTTTCTTCGATCAGTTTGCGGCAGAAGTCGAAATCCGGCTGGCTGGCCGCAGGAAAGCCGATTTCAATCTGCTTGAAGCCTACCTTGACCAGCAAATCGAACAGGCGCTGCTTCTGCGCAACCGTCATGGGCTTGACCAGGGCCTGGTTACCGTCACGCAGGTCTACCGCACACCAGTCTGGAGCCTTTTCGATAACCTTGTCCGGCCAGCGGCGGTCAGTTTTACGAACCGGCTGGAAGGGAATGTATTTGCTGTGATCGAAAGCCATGGTGTCTGCCCTTTTGCTAATTCGAGAGGTGTATCGCTATTTTTCTATAATAACGCAGATAACCGGGAATTTGATTGCTTTTTTGGTCAGCAATGGGACACTTAAGGCAACAATAATCCATTTTATCACCCAAGGGCGCCATATCATGCCAACAAGGTCCCGCGAAGTGCACAAACTGGATCGTACCGATCGTCGAATCCTCGAAGCCTTGCAGAGTGATGGTGCCCTCAATAACCAGCAGCTGGCCGAGGCGGTCGGACTCTCTCCCTCGCCGTGCCTGAGGCGGGTCCGGGCGCTGGAAGAAGCCGGCATTATCCTCGACCGGGTTACGGTGCTGGATCACAAGAAACTGGGCTTATCACTCACCGCCATCATCCTCATTGGCATGGACCGTCACACCCCGGAACGGTTCGAGGCCTTCGAGCAGCAGGTGGCCGATTATCCGGAGGTTCAGGAGTGCTACCTGATCACCGGCCAGGACGCAGACTACATGCTCAAGGTGGTCGTGCCGGATATGGACCATTACCACGAATTCCTGCTCAACCAGATCACTCGGATTCCGGGCGTCAGTGGCGTGCATTCCAGCTTCGTGCTGAGACGCGTGATTGACTCCACAGCCCTGCCCCTGAAATATCTCGAGGCCGAGGGATAACCGGTTCATTTCTGGCTCAGGGCACGTACAATAACCCTTTCACAGTCACTTACATTCCTTCGTTACGGAAACCATAATGCGAGCGAGCCGTTATCTGATTGCCACCCTCAAGGAAAACCCCTCCGATGCCGAAATCATCAGCCATCAGCTGATGCTGCGTGCCGGCATGATCCGCAAGCTGGCGGCAGGCCTGTACACCTGGTTGCCACTGGGATTGCGGGTATTGCGAAAGGTGGAGCGCATCGTGCGGGAGGAAATGGACCGCAGCGGGGCCCAGGAAGTACTCATGCCGGCGGTGCAGCCTGCGGAGCTGTGGCAGGAGTCCGGCCGCTGGCAACAATACGGTGGCGAGCTACTGCGCCTGAAAGACCGGCACGACCGGGATTTCTGTTTCGGCCCTACCCACGAAGAGGTCATCACTGACCTTATCCGCAACGAATTGAAGAGCTACAAGGAACTGCCGGCAAATTTCTACCAGATCCAGACCAAGTTCCGGGACGAACGCCGCCCCCGCTTCGGCGTTATGCGTGCCCGTGAATTCCTGATGAAGGATGCCTACTCGTTCCATGTCAGTGGCGAGTCCCTGGATGAGACCTATGAGGTCATGCATCGCACTTACTGCGCCATCTTTGATCGCCTGGGCCTGGACTACCGTCCGGTGGTGGCGGACTCCGGCGCCATCGGTGGCAACGCCTCCCACGAGTTCCATGTACTGGCTTCCTCCGGCGAGGACGAAATCGCCTTCAGCACCGACAGCGACTACGCCGCCAATATTGAAAAGGCAGAAGCCCTGGCACCGGCCGGTGATCGTCCGGCTCCGTCTGAAGCCATGACCGAGATCGCCACACCCGGCCAGACCACCATTGCTGCCATCGCCGAATTCCTCAAGGTGCCCGCTGAGAAGACCGTCAAGACCCTGCTGGTCAAGGCCGATGCTCCCGAAGGTGAGGAGGCGGGGCTGGTCGCGTTGATTCTGCGCGGTGACCACACCCTGAACGACATCAAGGCGGAAAACCTGGAAGGCGTGGCCGAGCCCCTGACCATGGCTACCGATGAAGGAATCCGGCGGGCCACCGGCTGTGCACCAGGTTCCATCGGGCCGGTTAACCTTTCGGTACCGATGATTGTTGACCGTACCGCTGCACACCTTGCGGATTTTGTCTGTGGAGCCAACAAGGAGGGCTACCACCTCACTGGCGTTAACTGGGAGCGGGACGTTCCCCTGGGCCGGGTGGAAGACCTGCGCAATGTCGTGGAAGGTGACCCCAGCCCGGATGGCAAAGGGACGCTCGAAATCCGCCGCGGTATCGAGGTAGGCCACATCTTCAAGCTGGGCAACAAATACAGCAAGGCCATGGGTGCTACCGTTCTGGATGAACATGGCAAGAGCGCTGTGCTGGAAATGGGCTGCTACGGCATCGGGGTATCACGGATTGTGGCGGCTGCCATCGAGCAGAACCACGACGACCGGGGTATCATCTGGCCCGAGGCAATCGCACCCTTTGAAGTGGCTATCGTCACACTGAACGGCCACAAGTCACCAGCCGTACAGGAAGCCGGCGAGAAGCTCTACGCCCAGCTTACCGAGGCCGGTTTTGATGTGCTCCTGGATGACAGGAACGAACGCCCGGGTGTGAAGTTTGCCGACCTGGAACTGATGGGCCTGCCCCACCGGGTGGTGGTTTCCGACCGGGGCCTGGGCGCCGGGACCCTGGAGTACAAGGGTCGACAGGACGCCGACAAGCAGGACCTGGCAGTGGATAACGTCCTGGACTTCCTGCTCGCAGCCTCGCCCCGCCACCGCTCGTAGAGCCCTCTCCTTGCAGCCGGCCTGAGACCCCTCACCTCCTCAAGGCTGGCTGCGAGGCCCCTGCCCTGAATCAGGCTGAAAAATCCAGTCCGCAGGCCTTTGGAACGACGCCGGGCTCCATTTCCAGCAACACGCCGTAACGCGCTAGCACATCGTCCCGGATGCGTCCGGCCAGTTCGAGTATTTCCTTGCCACTTCCCCGGGAATGGTTCACCAGCACCAACGCCTGGCGATGGTGTACGCCCACCGTCCGGTTGCGATACCCTTTCCAGCCGCACTGATCAATCAGCCAGCCGGCAGCGAGTTTGACGCCACTGTCCGTCGGGTAGGCCACGATATCCGGCCACTCAGCTTTTAATGCTTCCCATTGCTCTGATGTTACCACCGGGTTCTTGAAGAAGCTGCCAGCGTTCGGCAGTTGTTCCGGGTCTGGCAGTTTGCGCCGGCGAACGGCCATCACCGCCTCCGCCACTGCCAGGGGGGAGTCCGGGGATTCCCCGTCAAACCATTGGGCCAACTCGCCATACCCCAGCTCGAACGCACGGCTGCGACTCAGGCGCAGGCGGATTTCCAGGATCAGATACCGGTCGGGTTGCTGCTTGAACAAGCTGTCCCGATATCCGAAAAGGCAGTCATCCTTATCGAGGGTCACTGGCTCACCGGTTTGCCGGTCCCAGGCGAGCAGACTGACAAACGAGTCCGATAACTCGACTCCATAGGCGCCAATGTTCTGAACCGGTGCCGCCCCGGCGGTACCGGGTATCAGGGCAAGGTTCTCGATACCACGATAGCCGGCACCGGCGGCATAGAGAACTGCCTGATGCCAATTTTCCCCGGCGGCCAGCACCAGCGTCGCCTCATCTCCATTTACTGCCTCCCAGCGCTTGCCCCGCAGGGCCATATGCAGGACAAGTCCCGGGAAGTCGTCACAGAAGATCAGGTTGCTACCCCCACCGACCACCTGTACCTGTAGTCCTTCCCAGCTGGCCCAGGACAGTGCCGTGCAGGCATCTTCCGGGGTTTCAGCATTGACCAGGTAGTGGGCCGTGGCCGGGGTCGCCATGGTGCTTAGCGACTGAAGGTCAGCATTCTCAATCAGGTGACGGGGGCGCATCAATCAGTCCAGGCGAGTCCGAATGTCGGCCAGCAGGCCCTCGCTGGCCTGGTGAATCAGGTCCAGTACGTGGTCGAAACCATCGTCACCGCCGTAGTAAGGATCCGGCACTTCGGTTACGGTACTGTCGGGCAGGTAATCCAGGAACAGACGGGGCTCTGTGCCGCCCTGCTGCGTCCACACATCCCGGATGTCCGCCAGGTTCTGACGATCCATGGTGAGGATATAGTGGAACGCCTCCAGGTCCACCGGGCGGAACTGGCGGGCGCGAAGATGGCCAATATCGATACCTCGTTCAGCCGCAGCCTTGCGGGCACGCTCATCCGGTGCTGAGCCTACGTACCAGTTGCCGGTTCCACAGGAGTCCACCTCCACGAGGTCCGCCAGTCCATGTTTTTCCAGGTGCTTGCGGAACACGCCCTCAGCAGTCGGTGACCGGCAGATATTGCCGAGGCACACGAACAATACCCGAATCGGGTCGCTCATTGGATTCTCCTTTGTCAGTGCTTTAACGCCAGGTATTGCCGGACCCGCTCGAGGTCTTCGCGGGTATCCACACCGGCCGGGGGGGGCTCTCTTGCCTCACTGACGTGGATACGTTCTCCCTGGTAGAGAGCCCGCAGCTGCTCAAGGCTCTCAGTGAGTTCCGTAGGGGCCGGCGGCCAGCTTACGAACCGATGCAACAGACTGACCCGGTAGCCATAGATACCGATATGCCGCCAGGCACGGTAGCCTTCAGGCAATTGCTCGGGCACCTTGTTCGCCTGCCAGTCAGCCCGGGACCAGGGCACCGGCGCCCGACTGAAATAATGGGCATAGCCGTCGTGGTCCCGCACAACTTTCACGACGTTTGGGTTAAACAGTTCTGCGGGTTCATGAATGCGTTCGCACAGGGTCGAGATCGCCGCTTCAGGGTATTCTTCGAGGGCATCGGCGACCTGGTTGATCAGGGCAGGCGGAATCAGGGGTTCATCGCCCTGGACATTCACTACCCTGGCATCGTCGGCAAGGCCGAGGCGGGCGACTACTTCCTGCAACCTGTCGGTACCACTGGCGTGGTCCCGGGAGGTCATCAATACTTCGGCGCCAAAGCCGTGGCATGCCTGCTCGATACGCTCGTCGTCGGTGGCCACCAGAACCCGGCCAGCCCGGCTCTTGCAGGCCTGCTCGTATACGTGGCGAATCATCGGCGCGCCGCCAATATCCGCCAGCGGTTTTCCGGGCAGCCGGGACGAGGCGAAACGGGCGGGAATGACTACGGTAAAAGACACGCTGTCACCCAAGTGAACGGTCGACGCGCTCTTCGGCGCTCAGGGTACGGGCCTCACTGGCCAGCATCACCGGGATACCCTCGCGGATGGGGAAGGCCATGCCATCGGCATAGCACACCATCTCATTCCGCTCCCGGTCCAGTTTGAGGTCGCCTTTGCACACCGGGCAGGCCAGCATGGCAATCAGTTTCTTGTCCATGTCATGTCTCTCGTAATAGGGAAGCATCCAGGCCACGGGCGGCCAGTTTCCGGTCAAGGACCCGGTCTACTGCGGCACCGAACCCGGCTGGCAACTGGGGCGCCACATCCAGGACCCAGCAGCGCTCGTTGGCGAAAGGCTGAATCTTGACAGCGTCCTTGGCTGTCATCAACACAGGGCGCTCATCGCTGGTGGCGATATCCTGTTCAGTATATCGGTGATGGTCCGGGAACGCGCGGCCCTCGACCTCGGCACCCAGATCCCGGAGCTGATCGAAGAAACGCCCCGGGTTGCCGATACCCGCCAGAGCCACACATGACCGCCCCTTCAGCCAGGGTCCGGCGGCTTTCGTGACTCCGGTCAGCAGGTGGCGCACCCCTGCAGGATGAAGCATCATGGCGTAGCGCCTGGGGTGTTCCGGCACGCGCTCTCCCGGAACACCATTGACGACCACCAGGTCAACATCCTGCAACCGCCCGACCGGTTCCCGCAAGGGCCCAACTGGCAGGCTGGCACCGTTGCCGACACCCCGCGCCCCATCAAAGACAGAAATCTCAACGTCCCGGGCCAGGGCGTAGTGCTGAAGTCCATCGTCACAGAGCAAGAGGTTGCCCAGGCCCTGATCGAGGGCCATGCGAGCCGAAGCCAGCCGTTGGGGGTGAACCACCACCGGGCAGGCGGTCTGGGCCGCCAGCATAACCGGTTCATCTCCCGCCTCGGCCGGGTTAGTGTCTGGTCCCACCAGCAAGGGGACATCGCCGGTGTGCTTGCCGCCGTATCCGCGTGACAGGATAACCGGTCGCCAGCCCTGCTCCCGGAAATGGGAAGCCAGCCAGGCCGTCAACGGAGACTTTCCGGTACCGCCCACGGTGATATTACCCACCACTACTACCGGCACCGGCAGCGGCTCCGCCGAGCTCGTCAGCCGGTTACGACGCCAGCTGGCCACCGCCTGGTAAAGCCAGGAAAGTGGCCACAGCGGCCACAGGAGCGCCCGCCTTCCATACCACAACCGTTCGGTCAGATCCGTCATTCGCCTTCACTGAATTGCATCTGATGAAGCTGGGCGTAGGCGCCGCCAGCCTCCAGCAATTGCCGGTGGTCGCCGTCTTCCACGATCTGGCCGGACTCCATGACCAGGATGCGGTCGGCCTTTTCGATGGTGGACAGCCGGTGGGCAATGACCAGGGTGGTACGTCCTTCCATCACCACCTCCAGCGCTTCCTGGATGTGGCGTTCGGATTCGGTGTCCAGCGCGGAGGTGGCCTCATCCAGGATCAGTATGGGCGCGTCCTTCAGCAGTGCCCGTGCAATTGCCAGGCGCTGTCGCTGACCGCCGGACAGCATGACGCCGTTGTCGCCCACCATGGTGTCGAGCCCCTCTGGCATCCTTTCAATAAATTCCATGGCGTGGGCCTTGCGGGCAGCTTCGACAATTTCTTCCCGGGAGCGGTCCCGCAACGAGCCATAGGCAATGTTGGCAGCAATGGTGTCATTGAACAGCACCACATTCTGGGTAACCAGGGCGATCTGCGCCCGCAGTGCGCTCAGACTGAATTCGGTGATCGGGTGCCCATCGATAAGGATCCGGCCCTGATAATACTCATAGAACCTCGGCAGCAGACTCACCATGGTGGATTTGCCACTGCCCGACCGGCCAACCAGTGCCACGCTCTGACCCGCCGGGATGTTCAGGTTGATGTGGTGAAGCACATCGTCCAGGTTGTCCTGATAGCGGAAGCGGACATCGTCAAACCGGATCTCGCCCTGGACCCGTTCCGGCGCATACTGGCCATCATCCCGCTCCGGTTCCTCATCCATCGTGCCAAAGACATCATGGGCGGCGGCAACGCCTTTCTGTATCTTGCTGTGTACGGAAGTAACCTGCCGGATGGGCTTGGCCATGGTGGCCGCTGCGGTAATAAAGGCGACCAGCTCACCGGTCGTCATGGTGCCGCGGATTTCAGGCGACAGCATGACCCAGACCAGGGCGGCAATCGCGAAGGCCACAAGTACCTGCACCACCGGCGTAGCAATCGCCTGGGTGGATGCCATTTTCAGCCCCTGCTTCATGGTGCGGTCGGCGACGTCGGCAAAACGCTCTCGCTCGTACTCCTCACCGCCAAAGGTGCGCACAACCCGATAACCGGTTATGGACTCCGACGAGACATGGGTTACATCCCCCATGGAACTCTGGATACGCCGGCTGATCTTGCGGAAACGCTTGCTGGCATAACTCACTACAAGACCAATCAACGGGCCGATTGCCACGAACACCAGGGTAAGCTTCCAATTGGTGTAGACCATGAAAATCAGCAGGCCAACAATCGTCAGCCCTTCCCTGAGCAATATGGTAACGGCACTGGTAGTGGCATCGGCTACCTGCTCGACATTAAAGGTGAGCTTCGACACCAGACGGCCAGAGGCATGGTTGTCAAAATAGCGGGAGGGTAATGCCAGCAAACGATCAAAGACCTGTTTACGCAGGGCATTGACCACATGGCGACCGACGTAGGCAATGAAGTATTGCCCCATAAAGGTCCCCACACCCCGAAAGGCGAAGACGCCCACAATCAACCCGGTCAGCATTATGCGGTTCTGTGCGCTGGGGTTCTCGATAGCCTCGATCACGTACTCCATCGATGCAGCCATCCCCGTGGATGCAGCGGCATAGATGATATTGCCAACGACCGCCAGCGAAAACGCGATCCAGAATGGCTTGACGTACTTGAGCAGACGCCGGTAGGTCTGCCAGTTGGAAGCTTCAGCTTGGTTCATTGCCCTGCCAGGTGGTTGCCGGATTTGAGGAACCTCTGATCGGAACAGACCAGGGGTTCCCTATGAATCATCCGATGTAGGATCCGTGGTGAAACTGATCCGGGTAAAGCCAAGCTTGCCGGCAACATCCATGGCCCGGATGACAAACTCGTGAGCCGTTCGCGCATCCGCCGTAATCACGAACGGAAGGGCCTTGCTGTCACCGGCGACGTCAAGGATCGCCTGCTCCAGGGTTCCTCGCCGATTATTGATCAGTGTGCGGCCATTCACAATGTAATGCCCATCAGCGTTTACCACCAGATCAATCTGCTCAACCTCCGTTGTCACTGGTTCCCCATCCGCTTGCGGTAACTGGATATTGAGATGGGTATCATTGGGCAGTGTGGTGGATACCATCAGGAAAATCAGCAACAGGAACACCACATCGATCAGTGGCGTCAGATCGACGCCCACTTCACGGCTACGCTGGCGTTGGAATTTCACGGCCGTCAGGCTCCCTCAACGTCAATTTCGCGATCACCATGGACCACTTCCACCAGGCGGATTGCTTCCTGCTCCATGCCCACTACCAGCGCCTCAATGCGACGGATCAGGTAGCGATGGGCAATCAGTGCGGGGATAGCCACGGTGAGACCGGCTGCGGTTGTCACCAGCGCTTCCGAGATACCGCCAGAGAGGGTTGCAATATTGGCGGCGCCCGCGCCCTGCATCCGTGAGAAAACCTTGATCATGCCAATGACGGTGCCCAAAAGGCCCAGCAGCGGAGCGATGGTAGCAATCGTGCCAAGAGGGTTCAGGAACCGTTCCAGGTCATGGATGACCTGGGCCGCTTCCTGTTCAATGCTTTCCTTCATGACCTCGCGACCATGCTTGGCGTTCATCAGGCCACTGGCCAGCACCCGCCCGGTGGGCGAAGAGGCCTGCAGGGCCTTGAGCTTGCGGCCGTTGAGTTCCCGCGCCTTGATCCAGCGCCAGAGCTCAGCCATGACATCCGGTGGCGCCACGCGGGACGGACGCAACGTCCAGAGCCGCTCCAGGATAATGGCCAATGCCAGAATGGAGCACAATACAATAGGCACCATCACGATGCCGCCCGCTTTCAGAAGCTCAAACACGCACAGTCTCCCCTGATCTGTTACAAGCGGCGCTACTTTAGCATAGCCACGAAATCAGACCACATCCGAACGCGACGTATGGGAAGGATTACTCACTACGGGTTGGAGACGGCCGCTCCGGAGCCCGTATCCAGAAGGATCCGCCCTGCCTCCACTCCGTGATATCGGCCCCTCCCTGCCCCAGGTCCAGGCGCAGCGCGCCGGAGGTAGCCGTATTCAGCAGCTCACTGCCCGCGTCATGGTAGCGGGCAACCACTTCCGGATGCGGGTGGCCGTACCGGTGGCGATAACCGGCGGTGAAAATGACCCGCTCCGGCGCAAGGCCATTCACGAACTTCGGCCCGGAGGATGTTTTGCTGCCGTGATGCGGCGCCACCACTGTGAGCTCGCCAGCGCGCCCGGCAAGCCCGGGATGGTCCGCCATCAACTGTTGCTCCGTGATGCGGGAAATATCCCCGGGCAGGAGCACCTGGTGACCGGCATAGGCAAGAATCAACACGCAGGAGCGATCATTGGCATCTGCACCGGTAAGGCGCTGTTCGGCTTGCCAAAAGCTTACCGTCACCTGCCCGACCAGCAGTGGCGACTGACCTCGGCAGGGCTCGGCCGCTTCAGCGGCGTCACCCGAAAGACGGCCAGGCTCCCCGGCAATAATCCGGCCAGGCCTGAACTGGGTCAGCAACTCGGAAAGACCACCGGCATGATCCCGGTCACCATGGCTGACCACCAGGGTGTCTATCGTGTTCACCCCGATACGCTCTAACGAAGGCCTCAAAACCTCCGACACGGCATTGTAACCAGACGCAGACTCCGGCCCGGTATCGTAAAGCAGGCTCTGGTCCTGGTGGTGCACCAGCACCGACAACCCCTGCCCCACATCCCATACCCAGATTCTCGGCGTTGGCTGCCACCGGGTGTGGCTGGTACTCCCATGAAGTACCAGCAGCAGGACGGTCATCCCGCTGCTGGCCAGTCGGAATCGGTTTTCCGGCAGCCACAGCGCCAGCAGAACCATAATAGCGACGATAGATGCTATCCATACCGGCAATCGCCCTGCGGGCAGCTCGATCTGTGCAAGTTGCACCAGAACCCACCACAGGCTGCCGAGCACAGCGTCAAGCACGACATGCACTGGCCCCGGCAGGAACCCTCCGGTGACCAGGAGGATGGCACCAACCCCCAATAACAGAGGCATAACCAACAGGGAAAGCCAGGGGATAGCGACAATATTGGCCAGCAATCCGGCCCAGGCGGCGCCCTGGCCCAGTATTGCGAGGATGGGCCAGAGCCCGGCGAATACCGCAGCCTGGGCCAGCACCAGGGCCATCACAGGGCCCGGCCTGCCGTGTAGCCGACTGAACATCAGGATCAATATTGCGACGGCGCCAAACGACAACCAGAACCCCTGATCCAGCGGCCCAAGTGGGTCTGTCACCAAGACCAGCCCGAGCGCCATCAACCAGGCCTGCCAGGGCCCGGTGATACGACCACCCAGTATCAGCCAGCCGGCAATTGCCACCATCAGCATTGCCCGCCTGGTAGGCACTGTGAAGCCTGCCAGCAAGGCGTAACCCACGGCCGCCGCAACCACCAACAGCCAGGTCCCATGCCGCTGGCCGGGCAGTAAGGCACCTCGGGTGGGCAGTCGGGCGAACAGGCCACGCAGTAAAAGTCCGGTGATACCCGCCACCAACCCGAGGTGGAGCCCTGAAATTGCCACCAGGTGGACAGTGCCAGTTGCTTGCAGCACGTCCCAATGGGCATTGTCCAGTTGCCCCCGGTAACCCAGCAGCAACGACAGCGTCAGGGCCTTGTGGTCTGTGCCATCGAGTGCTGCATCGGCAGATTGCACCAGGCGTTGCCGCCAGCGATGGTAATGGCATGCCAGCCCACAGGAGCCAGCCGGGTTTGCCAGGACGTTGCGAACCGATCCGGTAGCACCATAACCCTTGCGGAACAGCCAGGTTTCATAACGAAAGCCCCCCGGATTAACCACTCCATGGGGCCGCTTCAATACGACCGTGGCCGTCATGGGGGTGGGTACCGCGAGCGTTGTATCGTCGCCATACCAAGCGAGGCGAAGACGCCCTGGAACTCCGCTGGGACGATTACCGTCAAGACACAGGCTGAAACGCACACTGCCCCAGGCACCAGGTGCGGGGGCTGAGCAGAGATAGCCGGACACGGTGAGTGGCTGACCTTCAAGGGCCGGGTCCAGGCGGTCCGAGAGGCGCCATTGCGCGAACAGGGACGACCAGGCAAGTCCTGCCAGCAAGCAGCAGAGAATCAACACAACCGGGGTGGGTAAAAGCCTGCGCCTTGCGGCAATCACTATCAGTACCAGCCCGGTACAGAGCAGTACCCATGGTGGCGTAAAAAGCCCGGAGTAAAGTATGATGACGCCGCAGGCAAAGGCGGCGATCCGTGTCCCCATCAATCGGACCGTCCCTATCCAGACAAGACGCTTTCCTTCGTCTTGTGTGTCCAGTCAAGCAAGCACGCGGGCCCGGCTACTGACGTTTCCGGAGCACCCCGGCAAACAGGCTTTTCTTCGTTATGCCGAAGAAGTTCATGAAACGCTATATCCCGTCACCGGAAAGGGTGCGCTCTATTGAGTCACTGCACTTTCTCGGGGATATTGTCCATGAGCCCAACCTGTGGCACATAAACCGGCACAGTGTCGCCCGCGCGTTTCTTATCGGCGTCTTTCTGGCGTTTATTCCAATGCCCTTCCAGATGCTGGCGGCGGCATTCGGTGCTGTAATGCTCAACGCCAACCTGCCGTTATCTGTGGCGCTGGTGTGGATCAGTAACCCGCTCACCATGCCGCCCATTTTCTACTTCAACTACAAAATCGGAGCAATGCTGCTGGACCGACCGGTTATTACGTTCGAGTTCCAGCTGTCCTGGCACTGGCTCAGTGAGCGCATCGTGGAAATCGGCATTCCCCTTTATATTGGCTCTGTGGCGGTGGCTACGGTAGCTGGTTGCGCCGGCTACCTGGTCATCCAGTATCTCTGGCGAAGGAAGGTACGCAAGGACTGGCGACGACGCCGCAGCGAGCTATGAGGCCACCGGCAGCGGATGCAGCCTGCCCTGCTCCAGCTTGAGCACACGACCCAGGCTTCGCGCCATTGACATGTCGTGGGTCACGACCACGAACGCAATACCCAGCCGGTCCCGTAAGCCTTCAATCAATCGCTGAACACTTTCACCGGTCTGTTCGTCCAGGTTACCGGTGGGTTCGTCCATCAGCACACATTCCGGCTCGTTCACCAGGGCGCGAGCGATGGCCACCCGCTGACGTTCGCCACCTGACAACTCCCCCGGCTTATGGGCCAGGCGCTCGCCCAGTCCTACCTGGTCCAGCATGGCATCAGCCTTCTGACCGGCCTCGCGCACAGACATTCCGCCGAGGGTACAGGCCAGCATGACGTTCTCCCGGGCTGAAAACTCCGGCAGCAGGTGGTGAAACTGGTAGACAAACCCCAGGTGCTGGTTACGGAAACGGGCACGCCTGGCCTCGCTCATGCGGTGGATCTGCTCGCCACAGATACTGATATCACCGGTGGAAGGCTTGTCCAGCCCGCCCAGCAGGTTCAGCAAGGTGGTCTTACCGGCACCGCTGCTACCGACAATGGCGACCGTTTCCCCGGCGCCAACCGTCAGCGAAATATCGGAAAAGATGGTCAGGGTGGCCGGCCCCTCTTTGTAGGTGCGGGTCAGGTTACGGCACTCAATGACCGGGCGTACGTCGGTTTGCATGTCAGTGTCCTTATTCATACCTGAGGGCCTCCGCCGGGTCGACACGGGATGCCCGCCAGGCCGGATACAGCGTCGCCAGAAGGCTCATGACAAGTCCGGCGCTACTGATAATGGCTACATCCAGCCACTGCAGGTCCGACGGCAAGTAACTGATGAAATAGACATCGGCGTTCAGGAACTGATGATTGAGGAGGCACTCCAGTCCGCTGATCAGGTCACTGATATAAAGTGCTCCAAGGATTCCCAGCCCCGTGCCCACGAGGGTCCCGAACACCCCGATGATGGCACCCTGAATCATGAAGATACGCATGATACGGCCAGGAGTGGCCCCCATGGTCCGCAAAATTGCGATGTCGCCAGTCTTGTCCGTCACCACCATGACAAGGGTTGAAACGATGTTGAACGCCGCTACAGCAACGATGAACATCAATAGCAACCCAATAATGGTCTTCTCCATCTGGATGGCACTGAACAGGCTGCCATGGGTGCGTGTCCAGTCAGAAATGTAATAGCGCCCGCCCAGGCTGAGAGCTGCTTCTTCCACCACTGCCGGGGCGGCAAACAGATCGTCCACCAGCAAGCGCACACCTTCGGCGAGCCCCCCGGTGCGCATCAGCTTGCCTGCGTCATCCATGTGAATGAGCGTGTAATTACCATCAAGCTCAGCGCCGGTACTGAAAATACCGGCAACGGTAAAGCGCTTGAGCCTCGGCATGACCCCCGCGGGACTGACCGAGGCTTCCGGCAGTACTACGGTCAACTTGTCGCCAACCTGGAGCCTCAGGCTTGCTGCCAGTGGCCGGCCAACGATGATGCCAAACTCACCGGACTTCAGGTCGCCCAGGCTCCCCTCAATCATCTGGCTGGAAATAATGGAAACCGAGTCTTCCTGTTCCGGGATAATGCCCTTGATCAGTACACCGCGGACGTTGCCTCCGCCGGTGACCATGCCCTGGCCCTCAATGAAAGGCGCAGCGGCCAGCACCCGCGGATGCTCTGTTACCCGACTGTCCACTGTTTCCCAGTCCGCAAGGTAAGGGTCCCCTTTTACGACAGCATGGGGCACCATACCCAGAACCTTCTCTTTCAGCTCCCGGTCAAAGCCGTTCATCACCGACAACACGATGATGAGCACCGCCACACCCAGCATCAGTCCAATCATGGACGTCAGGGAAATAAAGGAGATGAAATGATTCCGTCGCTTGGCTGCGGTGTATCGCAGCCCGATATAGAACGAAAGGGGTCGGAACATACAGGTCGCCTGTCACTACCGGAAGTCGAATCGGATGCTTCCGCCTGTGTTGCCATCGGGAAGCTGCTAAACTGTTCAAAAAACGGGTATTCTGCCGCAAACAGCGTTCCGGTGCGAGCCAAGGCTACCCTGGATCGCCGCAGCCCCGAAATGCCCTGATAACAGACACCAGCGCGGAGCCAGGATGACCCCCGACTCACACACAACCGACCGTCGCGATTTCTTCCGCATCGCCGATCGCATCGGCCTTGAGTACTACCCGCTACCGGTCGGTGGTCCGGCAAACAGCGATCCCTTCAGTGAAGACCACCTGGACGGACTCAGGTCAGAACTGAAACGCATGGACCAGGATTTTCGCAATCAGCTTCCGGTGCTGGCTGAGCGAGACCGCCTGGCTGCTGGCCTGCTCAAGTCCCTGAACGGCAAGGTTGATACGCTGGCGCGCATTATGGCCTTTGAGCAAAATCCGTTGCAACCGCAACAGTGGCGTGACGTCACCCTCAGTGAAGGCGGTGTAAGTTTTCTTGTGCCCCGGGGGGAGTTTTCAGCAGGCGACGCCCTGGCCCTCAGGCTGACCCTGCCACCAGAACTTTACCGGCCCCGGGCCCGGGCTGAGGTGGTCGAAGTCTGTCCCGTCGCGAAAAATGGGGAGCTTGAAGAAATACATACAACCTTCAGGGACATATCCGAGGCGGACCGCCAACAGATTGCGAAACACGTCATGCGATGGCAGATTCGCCAGAGACAGGGCGGTCATACGTCGCAATAATGGGCCCGATAATTACAGAAGTTTCAGGAGAACTGACCATGAACAAACTGATGTCCGCGGCGATCGCTGCGAGCCTGGCCATTTCCGCCCTGAGCACCGGGTTTTCCCAACCGGCGCAGGCAGAGCAGGTCAAGGTGCCGGTGATGTCCCAGGGTGACCGGACTGCCATGACCATGCCCAGCACAGGCCAGTCCCGTGAAGCCGTCCGGCAAAGGTTCGGTGATCCGGTCAGTGTTTCCGGTCCCGTGGGTGACCCGCCGATTTCCCAGTGGCACTACGACAATTTTGTGGTCTATTTCGAGTACAACCACGTTATTCATGCTGTCGCCCGGCATAATCGCTGAGTCATTCCCCTTCAGGCTGTGACGGGCGATGTCAAACCGGTAGAATGCGGCCCGTCTGCGTCGAACCCGCCAAGGGTTTCTCACCTGAACCACTGACAGGATGGTTGCTATTTTGACTTCGACACGCGTGATGCCTGCCGAATGGGCACCCCAGAGTGCCGTCATGTTGACCTGGCCTCACCCCGGTACTGACTGGTTCAGTTGCATGGAGGAGGTGGAACCCGTATTCCTGGCTATTGCACGGGCGGTGCTCCGGTTCCAGAACCTGTTAATCAGCTGCGAGCAGGTTTTCCGGGCCGAGCGCCTGGACCGGGAGCTCAACCAGTGGGCACGGGAAAACAACCTGCCTGGTCGCGCCCATTGCGTCGCGGCTCCAGCCAACGATACCTGGGCACGGGACCATGGTCCGCTCGCGGTAACCACACCGGACGGTACCCGGTTAATGGATTTCCGCTTCAATGCCTGGGGTGGCAAGTTCCCGTGGGAAAAGGACGACGCCCTTAACCAGCACCTGGCGGTGGCAGGTTGCTTCGGCGACACTCCGCTGGAAAGGGTGGATTTCGTGCTCGAAGGGGGCTCCATCGAGTCCGACGGCGAGGGAACGGTCATGGTCACCAGTGAATGCCTGATGACACCGACACGTAATCCGGATTATGACCGTGCGGGTATCGAGGCATTACTGGATGAAACCCTGGGCGCAAAGCGCGTGCTCTGGCTTAACCACGGCTACCTGGCCGGGGACGACACCGACAGCCATATCGACACGCTGGCTCGCTTCGTAAGCCCGGACCATATCTGCTTTGTCCGCTGTGAAAACCCCGAGGACGAGCATTATCCGGCCCTCAGTGCCATGGAGGAGGAGCTTCGACAGTTCCAACAGGCAGATGGCTCACCGTACCACCTCGCCCCCCTGCCCTGGCCGGACGCCATCAATGACAATGAAGGCGAGCGACTGCCGGCCACCTACGCCAACTTCCTGATTATCAATGGGGCGGTACTGGTACCAGTCTATGACTTGCCCCAGGACCAAGCAGCACTGATCACCTTCCGGGAGTTGTTCCCGGACCGGGAGATTGTGCCGATTCCCTGCCGCCCCCTGATTGAACAGCACGGTAGCCTGCATTGTGTGACCATGCAGTTGCCTGCGGGAGTTGTTGAACTATGAGCCCGAACAAACTCCGCGTCGCTGCTGTCCAGCAGGCCTGCGACAGCAACAAGGAATCCAGCCTGGCCACCACCGAACGCCTGGTCCGCGAGGCCGCATCAGGCGGTGCCCAGCTGGTCGTCCTGCAGGAGTTACACGCCACACTGTATTTCTGCCAGACCGAGGATACGGCCGTGTTCGACCTGGCAGAGCCCATCCCCGGACCAACCACGGAACGACTTGCCGCCCTGGCCCGGGAACTGGGCATCGTTCTGGTAGGCTCGGTATTCGAGCGCCGAATGAACGGCGTTTATCACAACACTGCCGTGGTACTGGAAAAGGATGGAACCCTGGCCGGCATCTATCGCAAGATGCATATCCCGGACGACCCCGGTTTCTACGAGAAGTTCTACTTCACCCCTGGCGACGCCACGTCCAATGATGGCCTGAGCGGTTTCACGCCCATTGAAACCTCGATTGGCCGCCTGGGTATCCTGGTGTGTTGGGATCAGTGGTACCCGGAAGCTGCCCGCCTGATGGCACTGGCAGGTGCCGAAGTGCTGATCTATCCCACCGCCATCGGCTGGGACACCACTGATAATCCCGATGAGCAGTCCCGCCAGCTCGAGGCATGGGTTACCGTCCAGCGTGGCCACGCCGTGGCCAACAACCTGCCGGTGATCGCCCCCAACCGCATTGGCACTGAGCCGGACCCGAGTGGCCAGAGTGCCGGTATCCGGTTCTGGGGCAACAGTTTCATCTGCGGCCCCCAGGGGGAGTTCCTGGCGCGGGCGGATGACCGGAAGGAGGAGATTCTCACCGCTGAAATCGATCGCCAGCGAAGTGAGTCCATCCGGCGCATCTGGCCGTACTTCAGGGATCGCAGGATTGACGCTTATGGCGACCTGCTCAAGCGCGTCCGGGACTGAACCCACGATACAGGGCACTCCATGAAGAAACTGATCGATGCCGCAATTACCGAGCTGAATCACATTGTCCTCGGTAAGGAGCAGCAGATCCGACTAGCCCTGTGTGGCCTGCTGGCCAGGGGGCACTTGCTGATTGAAGACATTCCCGGCATGGGCAAGACGACCCTGTCCCACGCCCTGGCCAAGGTCATGGGGCTGAGCTATCAGAGAATTCAGTTCACCAACGACCTGCTGCCGGCGGATGTACTCGGATTCTCCATGTACGACCGGGAAGCCGGTTCACTGGTATTTCACCAGGGTCCGATTTTTGCCCAGCTGGTACTGGCCGACGAAGTGAACCGTGCCTCGCCCCGAACCCAGAGCGCCCTGCTGGAGGCCATGGAGGAGCGCCAGGTCTCGATCGAGGGCGAAACCCGTCCCCTGCCATGGCCATTCTTCGTAATTGCCACCCAGAACCCGGTTGAGCAGGGCGGTACGTATCCATTGCCTGAATCCCAGCTGGACCGGTTCCTGATGCGCCTTCGGCTTGGCTATCCGGACCCCAGGGCGGAGCGCGAACTGCTGGAAGGTGAGGATCGGCGCCAGATGACAGAGCAACTGCGCACCATGTTCACAACCGGCGACCTGGAAACCCTTCAGCAGGGTGTTTCCCGGGTGAGTGTGAGCCCGGCCCTGCTCGACTATATCCAGGGCCTGTTGGAGACCAGCCGGCGCATGCCTGGCCTGGTTTATGGCCTCTCCCCGAGGGCTGGTCTCGGGTTGGTACGAGCGTCCCGGGCCTGGGCTCTCATGCAGGGGCGCCACCATGTATTGCCCGATGACGTCCAGGCTGTTTTCCCTGCAATTGCGGCACACCGTCTGGAACAGGGCGACAGTGGCAAGGGGGAGCAGCGAGTGCGGCAACTCCTGGAACAGGTTCCTGTGATCGGCCGAGGCTGACTCCAACCCTGTATAGCGCCACTCAATTACCGGAATTACGCCAATCAAATTCGCGTTTCGCGATCAGCTTGGTATCCTCACGCTCCACAGGAGTCTGCGCCGCTGCCCCAGGCAGCCCTGAGTCATTCAGTGGTTATTCAGGGTTGCCCTTGATAGACAGCCGGACGCCCCGATACTCATAATGAATGGTAATCCGGCAACCCGACAAACGTTGCCCCGAACCTCAAGAGACGAGCAATGACCGACAGCAAACATTCCCGACTGATCATCCTCGGTTCCGGCCCCGCCGGTTACACTGCCGCTGTTTACGCTGCCCGCGCCAACCTCAACCCGACCCTGATCACAGGTATCGAGGTAGGTGGTCAACTGACGACTACTACAGACGTGGATAACTGGCCAGGCGATAACGACGGCGTTCAGGGGCCTGAACTGATGCAGCGGATGCTCAAGCACGCTGAACGCTTTGAGACCAGCATCGTCTACGACACCATCAACGAGGCAGACCTGCGTAACCGGCCGTTCCGTCTCAAGGGCGACAGCGGCGAATACACCTGTGATGCACTGATTATTGCCACCGGTGCCTCGGCCATGTATCTGGGGCTGGAGTCGGAAGAGAAGTTCAAGGGTCAGGGCGTATCCGCCTGTGCCACCTGCGATGGCTTCTTCTACAAGAAGCAGAAGGTGGCCGTTATCGGCGGTGGTAATACCGCCGTGGAAGAAGCGCTGTACCTCTCCAACATTGCGGACGAGGTCACATTGGTGCATCGTCGCGACCAGCTGCGTGCCGAGAAAATCCTGCAGGACAAGTTGTTTGAGAAAGCAGAGAACGGCAACGTCAATATTGTCTGGAACCACACCCTGGATGAAGTGCTCGGGGACGGCACCGGTGTCACCGGCATGCGCATCCGCAGCACTGAAGATGACAGCACCCGTGAACTGGACCTGGCCGGCGTTTTCATTGCCATTGGCCATCGCCCCAACACCGATCTTTTCGAAGGTCAGCTGGATATGGAAGGTGGCTACATCCGCATACGCAGCGGGCTTGAAGGCATGGCTACCCAGGCCAGCGTACCTGGCGTATTCGCCGCGGGCGACGTGGCCGACCATGTCTACCGCCAGGCGGTCACCTCTGCCGGCTTCGGGTGCATGGCGGCGCTTGACGCCGAAAAGTTCCTGGACCAGCAGGGCTGATTGCAAAACCCAATACCACTCCGCCGCGCCGGGGTGAGTAACGGGAGGCGAATACCATGAGCGCCCTGCCCTGGCTCGATCCGGACTACCTCTGGTTCCCCCCCGCCGAGGAAGCTCTGGAAGAACCCGATGGCTTGCTGGCACTGGGGGGCGACCTTGCCCCCCAGCGGCTTGTCCACGCCTACCGCCACGGAATCTTTCCCTGGTTCAGCGACGACCAGCCCATTCTCTGGTGGTCTCCGGATCCCCGCTGCGTATTGTTCCCGGATGAGATCCATGTTTCCCGCAGCCTGCGCCGAACCCTGAACCGGGATTACTTCCGGATTACGACCGACCAGGCCTTTCGTCGGGTGATTCACCTGTGTGGCTCCACCCGTCCAGAAGGAACCTGGATCACCGATGACATGGAACAGGCGTACATCGAGCTGCACCGGCAGGGTTACGCCCATTCCATTGAAGCCTGGAACCCCCGGGGAGAGCTGGTTGGCGGCCTGTACGGCCTTGCCATGGGATGCTGCTTCTTCGGGGAATCAATGTTCTCCCTGGAAACCAACGCCTCCAAGACAATTCTGGTGCACCTGTGTGGCCAGCTTCGAGACAGCGGCTATCAACTGATGGACTGCCAGGTCGAGAGCCCTCACCTGCTCAGCATGGGCGCACGGACTATCCCGCGTGCAACTTTCTTATCTATACTGGAAAGTAACATCGACCGGCCCCCGCTTCGGGAACCGTGGCACCTGGACTGGACCGGTCGGGGCAGACATCCGGAGACACGCCCATGAGCAGCCTCAGAACGCTGGTATTCTTTGCTACACCGGCCCACAGCTGCAGTTACCTGCCTGGCCGGGAGGCGACCACCATGTTCGTAGATCCGCGAGCCAAGGTGGACAAACGCCTGTACTCCCAGTTAACCGCCCTCGGGTTCCGTCGTAGCGGATCCCACTATTACCGTCCCCACTGCGAGCACTGCAATGCCTGCGTTCCGGTACGACTGGATGCCCGCGCCTTCCGGCCGGACCGTTCTCAGCGACGCGTCTGGAAGCGCAACAGGGACGTCAGCTTTCGCCTGGTTCCGGCTCAATTCTCCGAACGTTACTACCAGCTCTACGCCCGCTATATCAATGAGCGACACGCGGACGGCGATATGTACCCACCTTCCCGGGATCAGTTCCAGTCGTTCCTGGTAGAAGGGGCCACCGATAGCTGGTTTCTGGAGATGGCCCTGGGTGATGAACTGATCGGTCTCGCCGTTGTGGACCTGCTGGAAGACGGGCTTTCGGCAATTTACACCATGTTCCACCCGGAACATGACGACCGCAGCCTGGGGACCCTGGCGGTTCTCTGGCAGGTCCAGGAAGCCCGAAACCGGGGGTTGCCCTGGGTCTATCTGGGGTACTGGATTTCCGAAAGTCGCAAGATGAACTACAAGACCCGTTTCCGGCCCATCGAGGCTCTGCTGGACGGGACCTGGCAGGAGTATACTCCGGACAGCCGATCGGAGTAAGCCGGCCCGCCGACCGGCATTACGGCCCTTGCTTTTCATCAAAAAAGGCGCATTTTTTGCCAATGGCGCTCAAATGAGGCAGAATTGCGCCATTCCGGAATCAGGGAAACCCAATCAAGCGAGGTTCTTACTGAATGGCGAAATCAGATGTCATTGAAATGGAAGGCGTTATTGTAGACACCCTTCCAAATACCATGTTCCGTGTCGAGCTGAGCAACGGCCACGTTGTTACGGCCCACATCTCCGGCAAGATGCGCAAGAACTATATCCGCATTCTCACTGGAGACAAGGTGAAGGTCGAGCTGACTCCTTACGACCTGAGCAAGGGCCGCATCGTTTACCGCGCCCGTTGATTGCCGCCAGGCCGGGCCTGCAGTCAGCAGCCTGACATCTGCGCAAAAAGAAAGCCCCGCCGAGGCGGGGCTTTCTTCATTATTGCCACAATAAACGTTACCTTCCTGGACTGGCCTGCCCGCTACACGGCTTCCGCCGGCTCGTTCTCGTACTCGAACACCAGCTCACCATCCTTGAGATGGACATTCACTTCACCTCCATTTTCAGACAGTGCACCAAACAGGATCTGCTCTGCGAGCGGACGCTTGATCTTGTCCTGGATCAGCCGTCCCATGGGACGTGCCCCCATGGTGGGATCGTAGCCTTTCTGTGCCAGCCAGAGCTTGGCTTCGTCGTCCACATGGAGTACCACGTGCTTCTCGTCCAGCTGGGCCTGGAGTTCGGTGAGGAACTTGTCCACCACGTGGGTGATGGTCTCCGGCGCCAGGCCACCAAACTGAATGATGGAATCCAGGCGATTGCGGAACTCTGGCGTGAACATCTTGTTGATCACCTCCATGCCATCAGTGCTGTGATCCTGCTCCTGGAAACCGATCGAACGGCGGCTGATATCCTCGGCGCCGGCGTTGGTGGTCATCACCAGGATGACATGGCGGAAGTCCGCCTTACGGCCGTTGTTGTCTGTCAACGTACCGTGGTCCATCACCTGCAACAGCAGGTTGAACACCTCAGGATGAGCCTTTTCGATCTCGTCCAGAAGCAGCACGCAATGGGGGTGCTTGTTCACCGCCTCGGTGAGCAGGCCGCCCTGATCGAAACCGACGTAGCCCGGAGGCGCACCGATCAGCCGTGATACGGTATGCCGTTCCATATACTCGGACATATCGAAGCGTACCAGTTCAATACCCAGCACCTTGGCCAGCTGACGGGTCACCTCAGTCTTGCCCACACCGGTAGGTCCGGCAAACAGGAACGCACCCTCCGGTTTCTCCGGGGCCTTCAGTCCTGCCCTGGCCAGCTTGATGGCGTTGGACAGCGACTCGATGGCAGCGTCCTGGCCGAACACGGTCATCTTCAGGTCCCGCTCCATGTTGCGCAGCAGATCCTTGTCACTGCTGGACACACTCTTCGGCGGGATGCGGGCAATCGTCGCCACCACGTCCTCAATGGCGGATACACCGATCACCTTGCGACGCTTGGCTTCCGGCAACAGCCGTTGACGCGCACCAGCCTCATCAATCACGTCGATGGCCTTGTCCGGCAGGTGGCGGTCGGAGATATACCGGTCGGCGAGCTCCGCAGCAACCCGCAATGCCTTGTCAGTGTATTTGAGGTCGTGGTGCTTCTCGAAATGTGGCTTGAGACCCTTGAGGATCTGGTAGGTGTCCTCGACACTGGGCTCATTGACATCGATCTTCTGGAAGCGCCGTGCCAGCGCGCTGTCTTTCTCGAAAATGCCCCGGAACTCGGAGAAGGTGGTGGACCCGATACAGCGGATCTCACCGGAGCTGAGCATGGGCTTGAGCAGGTTCGACGCGTCCATCACTCCGCCGGACGCAGAGCCAGCACCAATAATGGTATGGATCTCGTCGATAAACAGGATCGCCCGCTTTTCTTTCTTGAGCTCCGCAAGCAGCCCCTTGAGCCGCTTTTCGAAATCACCGCGATACTTGGTGCCCGCCAGCAGCGCACCCAGGTCCAGGGAGTAAACCACCGCGTCGGAAATGATCTCGGGCACCTGGCCATCCACGATCCGCCTGGCCAGGCCTTCAGCAATGGCGGTCTTGCCAACGCCAGCCTCTCCCACCAGCAGCGGGTTGTTCTTGCGACGGCGGACCAGGATCTGTACGACCCGCTCGACCTCGTGTTCACGGCCAATAAGCGGGTCGATCCGGCCCTGACGGGCCTGTTCGTTCAGGTTGGTGGCGTAGGCCTCAAGCGGACGGTTGGAAGAGCCCTCTTCAGCGGCCTCCTCCTGGGCTGCCGCATCCGGTGCCTCCTGGTCTTCGGCGCCCTGAACCCGGGAGATGCCGTGGGAAACGAAGTTCACCACATCAATGCGCGCAATGTTCTGCTTCTTGAGCAGGTAGACCGCCTGGCTTTCCTGCTCACTGAAAATGGCTACCAGTACGTTGGCTCCGGTTACTTCCTTCTTGCCGGAAGACTGTACATGGAACACAGCCCGCTGCAGGACCCGCTGGAAGCCAAGGGTCGGCTGTGTTTCCCGTTCGCTGTCGCTGCCGGGAATCAGCGGGGTTGTGGAATCGACAAATTCGGTAAGCTCATCCTGCAGACGCTGCAGGTCGGCCCCGCAGGCTTTAAGGACGCCCACAGCTGAATCGTTGTCCAGTAATGCCAGCAGCAGATGCTCAACCGTCATGAACTCATGACGCTTGTCGCGGGCATTCCGGAAAGCGGCATTCAGCGTAATTTCAAGATCTTTGCTCAGCATGGGCCACCCCACCTAGGTCGTCAGTCCGCACGTTCAATCTCGCATAGCAGCGGGTGCTCGCACTCCGAGGAGTACTGGTTCACCTGTGCTGCCTTCGTTTCCGCGATGTCTCGGGTATATACCCCACATACGGCCTTTCCCTGCGTATGGACGAGCAGCATCACCTGCGTCGCCTTCTCTTCGTTCATTCCGAAGAACTTCATCAGCACATCCACGACAAAATCCATGGGTGTGTAATCATCGTTCAGGAGTACCACCCGATACCGGGCCGGGCGTTTCAGGGCTGGTTTCTCGGGCGCTACACTGATGCTGTCTTCGCGACCGGGTTCATCCTGACCGTCATGGTCCCCCTGATTCAATACTAGTAGAGAATTTCTCAGTGTCCGCATGATTCTCTTACCGGATGTCGGTTTCTGTGACATAAGATGGATGTCCGCAGGCGGGTTTTCAAGCTCGGCGGCCGTTACAACGGCCTCTACGGTATGGTCAGCTGACAGGGAGCCTGCCTTGCGCCAGGGGCATCAATCACGATTCATCGACAACCATACCTTCGACCACAAAAAGGCCAGCGGGTTCAGTCTGGCATGATACCTTTTCGCCCCTTGCCAAAACAGCCAAACCCGAATCGGGCATGGTTATCCGGGCTGCCCCCTGCATTCCTCCCGCAGCTGTCGAACGATAACCCGGTCGTCTTCTTGCCAGGTGTATGCTCCCTATCCTATATGGGTGCGACGAGGGGTTAGATCAACTGTTTTTAAGAAATCGTCAACTATAACCCCCAGGACAGCAAGTTCCTGAATCTGTTACTTTTACTGAAGACCGCCTCCGCCATAACAATGACGTAATGTGCACAATCAGGGATTCCCGCAAGTTTGCTATTGACTACCGCCGGCGATTGATCAAAAGTAAATCCTGCAATGTAAAATTGTGTAAAACGCCGTAAACAAGGGGCTTCAAGGCGCCGTTGATTACGACAGATAATGACCGGACAAGGGAGTTCATCATGCCTAGGGGCAAGGTAAAATGGTTCAATAACGCCAAGGGTTATGGCTTCATTATCGAAGAGGGCTGCAGTGACGACCTGTTTGCACATTTCTCCTCGGTACAAATGGATGGGTACAAAACCCTGAAAGCCGGACAGCCGGTAACCTTTGACAAGAAGCCCAGTGACAAGGGCGTCCATGCCGTAAACATCGTCCCGGAGCAGCAGGCTGCCACCGGGGGACGCGAGGATAGCCAGGCAGCCGGACACGCTGACCAGGACCATTCGCGTAGCAATGTCGTGCGTATGGTCAACGGCTGACGCATTAATCAACGACCGGAATCAGGGCCATCCCCGGGTGTTGGCAAGTCTGTTAACATGTCGGGATGGCTACCCTGATCCTGCTGAATAAACCCTTCCACACCCTCTGTCAGTTCAGTGACGGGCAGGGCAGAAAAACCCTCGCGGATTACGTTGACGTGCCCGGAGTTTACCCCGCTGGCCGACTTGACTACGATTCTGAAGGGCTGGTTCTGTTGACTGACGATGGTTCATTGCAGCACCGGATTGCCTCCCCCCGCCAGAAGATGGCCAAGACCTACCTGGTCCAGGTGGAGGGCCGGATCAGTGATGATGCCCTGAACCGGCTGCGCCTGGGCCTTGAACTGAAAGACGGCCCCACGCGCCCCGCCGAGGCCCGGCGCATTGATGCGCCCGAACTTTGGCCCCGGATACCGCCTGTGCGGGAGCGGGCCAATATACCGACCTCATGGCTGGAACTAACCCTTACTGAAGGCCGCAACCGCCAGGTGCGCCGTATGACGGCTGCGACCGGTTTTCCGACCCTGCGGCTGGTGCGTTGGCGTATTGGAGACTGGACACTGGAAGGGCTGGCGCCGGGAACGTACCGGACGCAGACCGTTCACCTGCCCAGCGCAACTGCCAGAAGACGCCCCGGGGCCCCCGGTCAGCGCCACCGTAAGCCTCCCCGGCAACACCACTGCAAACCCCACTGAGGTCCCTTTATGACGTGGAAACCCCATGCCACGGTTGCTGTGATCGTGGAAGACCAGGATAACCGGTACCTGCTCGTGGAAGAGCACAGTGACGGCAGGATTGTCTTCAACCAGCCCGCGGGGCATATCGAGGAAGGTGAGACCGTCCTCGATGCAGCACGCCGGGAGGCGCTCGAGGAAACCGGGTGGCAGGTTGAGCCCCAGGCCTTCCTTGGCATGTACCGTTATATTGCTCCTGCCAATGGCCGCACCTATTTCCGTTTCTGTTTCGTCGCCAACGCCACACAGCACGTGAGCGAACGGCTCGATGACGGCATCATTGCCGCCCACTGGCTGACACTGGAGGAAATCCGTGGATTGGGTGACCGGCTTCGCAGCCCCATGGTCCTTGACTGCATACTGGATTACCGAAAAGGTCGACGCTTTCCACTGGACGTGATCGTCGAGCCGGGCGCCCCCTGATTACAAACAGTGTTACAATCGCCACCCTGACATTCACCGGCAGCCGTACGTATTCTCCATGAGCCAGACGTCACCCAGAAAACCTGAAGTTACCCGTGTCATCGTCGGCATGTCCGGTGGTGTGGATTCGTCCGTGGCCGCCTGGCTGCTCAAGGCCCAGGGCTATCAGGTGGAAGGCCTGTTCATGAAGAACTGGGACGAAGACGACGGAACCGAGTACTGCACCGCCATGACGGACCTGGCCGACGCCCAGGCTGTAGCTGATGCCATCGGCATTCCGCTGCACACAGCGAGCTTTGCCGCTGAATACTGGGACCGTGTTTTCGAACACTTCCTGTCCGAATACAGCGCCGGCCGGACACCAAACCCGGATATTCTCTGTAACAAAGAGGTCAAATTCCGGGCATTCCTCGATTATGCGGTCACCCTCGGCGCCGACTTCATCGCTACCGGTCACTATGCACGCCAGCGCCCGGACCCCGATCACCCCGGCCGCGCTTTGCTGCTCAAGGGACTGGATGCCAACAAGGACCAGAGCTACTTCCTCCATGCGGTGTCCGGCGAGCGCATTGCCCGCACCCTGTTCCCGGTTGGGGAACTGGAGAAGCCGGAAGTCCGTCGTATTGCCGAAGAGCAGGGCTTTGTTACCCACGACAAGAAAGACTCCACCGGCATATGCTTTATCGGCGAGCGCAAGTTCAGTGACTTTCTCAAGCAGTACCTGCCCGCCCAGCCCGGTGAGATCCAGACACCGGACGGCCAGGTCATTGGCCGGCATCAGGGGTTGATGTATCACACCATTGGCCAGCGCCAGGGCCTGGGTATTGGCGGCCTGCCGGACTTCGGGGACGAGCCCTGGTATGTAGCGGAGAAGGACCTCACCCGGAACGTGCTGGTCGCTGTCCAGGGCAAGCACCACCCGCTACTGTTCTCCCGGGGCCTTCTCAGCGGACCGGTGGACTGGGTGGCCGGCGAGCCTCCGGCACAGCAGTTCCGCTGCAAGGCAAAGACCCGCTACCGTCAGCCGGACCAGAATTGCGAAGTGACGGTGACGGATCAAGGCACACGGGTCCTGTTCGAAGACGCCCAGCGTGCCGTCACCCCCGGCCAGTCCGTCGTTTTCTATCGCGACGACACCTGTCTGGGCGGCGCCGTAATCGAAACCACCTGGCGCGACGGTGAGCAAGAGCCCACCGTACCGGCAGGTATGGAGGCACAAGCGTCTTGAGCAAGAGTATTACTGACCAGACCCTTGCCCTGGCTGGCGTATTCCAGGCGGCGACCCTGGTCAGCCAGGTGGCCCATCAGGGAAACTGTGCCGAATCGACACTGGAGACCTGCCTGCAATCGCTGTTCGTCACAGATCCGGACAACACGCTGGAAGTGTACGGCGGCGAACTGATGAACCTGCGGGAAGGCCTGGACGCCCTTGCGAAGATCCTCAGCAACCAGACCCGCCAGCAGGATATGGATATTCTCCGTTACAGCCTGAACCTGATCCAGCTGGAGTCCACCCTCAACCGGAACCCGGACATGCTGGCGGCCATTGGCCAGCGGATTAACCAGGCCCGGCACACTGCCAATCATTTTGGCTATGTACACGGTAACCTGATCAGTAACCTGGCGTCTGTTTACCAGGACACTATCAGCACCTTCCGACAGCGCATCCAGGTAACCGGCAACCCCACAGTGCTGCAGCGGGACGAGAACGCCGCAAAGGTTCGCGCCCTGCTGCTCGCCGGCATCCGCTCGGCGGTCTTGTGGCGCCAGACCGGCGGTCGTCGCTGGCAGCTGATTTTCCGGCGGCGCAAGATAGCTGCGACCGCCCGGGCGTTAGCCGAGCAGGCCAACCAGTCGGTCTACTCCCCCCGCTAGCCATCCCCGGCCCAAAGACACTTTCGCAGCGCTGAATTGGCGCGCATGCTGGTGTATCATAGCCGCAATCGCATTCACCCGCAGGACCACCGGCTGCAAACTTGCAATATGGCGCTACAGGCGCCGGCAACCCGCACCCGCC